>PDWI01007738.1_pt1 | contig 31733 bp, 23 predicted proteins | sample 1430891 | NCBI WGS metagenome assembly PDWI01 (sample SAMN01162508, study PRJNA174530) | Oral metagenome, whole genome shotgun sequencing project. | biome: Marine environment; feature: Marine mammal; material: Swab sample of the gingival sulcus; isolation source: swab sample of gingival sulcus... | reverse complement strand
GTAAATCAACTAACCCCTAAAATCATCAAATCAATCACAGGATATGAATTGTACAACAAAAACTTTTTTGAGTATTTTTAAAGCAGAAATGGTATTAGAACCTACCCTACTCTATCCAATAGGTAACTTATAACCTGAATTCGATTAATATTATGATCACAGCTTTATTTATTTTTGATTAGAAATTTTATGAAATTTTCGAGTAATATCGAGATATTACGAGGAGATTTCGGGAAATTTATAGCAAAAAGAAGAAAGTCTTCTTAACAAGAAACGTATATAATACCATTTCCACCTCAAAATTACTCAATAAAATTTGCCTTTTTATGCTATATTTCGTTGTAGAAATAAACTATAGCTAAGGCTATACTTAATTTTTACGCCTTATCTATCACAAAAATTCATCATTTTATTTTTTGAGTATTTTTAAAGCAGAACTGGTATAACACCTCATCTTTGCACTTGCCTAATTATTGGTTAAAAGCGAGAATATAGAAATTTTTAAATTTTCAAATAGCCACCTATCGGCAACAAATGCAATTCTCTCCCGGCTTTATCAAAAGCAGCTATAGCCTCAGGTTCGTTTATTTTTATAAACCCGAATGTATTGTAATGGCAACCTAAAATTGTGTTACAATTAACAAATTCTGCCGCTTTTATGGCACTGTTTATACCCATAGTATAGTTGTCTCCAATCGGCAAAATGGCTAAGTCTAATTCGCCAAAAAACTCAGGTATCAATTTCATATCATAATGCAGAGCTGTATCTCCGGCTATATAAACTTTGTGATTATGGGTTTCCAGAATATACCCTGCAGAATTTCCTCCATAAGCACCATCAGCAAAAGAACTGGAATGTACCGCATTTACCATGTGAATATGGCCAAAGTCAAACTTCCATGTTCCCCCATGATTCATACTGTGGCCTTGCAGACCTTTGTTTTCGTAATAAGAAATAATTTCAAAATTGGAAATAAGGGTGGCATTAGTTCTTTTAGCAATAGCTTCCACATCTAAAACATGGTCTTGGTGAGCATGCGTAATTAAAATATAATCTGCAAAAACAGCATCTACATCTATTTTTTTTGCCAGTTCATTACCACTTATAAATGGGTCAACCAAAACAGTTTTACCGTGGGCTTCTATACTAAAACACGAATGCCCTAAAAAGGTTATTTTCATTATGAATGTAATTTTTATATTATCAGCTAAATGTACAAAATTGGCATACCCTTTCCAACTAAATGGCTTATTCTTTTACAATTTACAGTAATAAGATACATTTTAAAATAACAGGAGTTCAAGTAAGGCCTTTTATGCCGAATTCCTACTCATCTACAAAACCTTACCGAGAGCGAATAACAAGGCAACCAACACGGTACTAAGAGCCAGTTTCTTTAATTCCGGATCCAGCAATCGTGTATCTTTATTGTGATATACCACCATAGCATGCCTGTAAACCGGTATAAATGCCAAAATAAATAGAAATTCTATCGGCTTTTTGTAAGTAAGAACGGTATAAGCAAGTAAGAGTAAAAAAGCTGTAACAAGAAGATAATAATGATAATATTTAGCAAATTCCTCTCCTATTTTTACCACCAAAGTATTTTTACCTGCCTGCTTATCAGACTTCCAATCCCTTAAATTATTTAGGTTAAGCACTCCTACACTCAAAAATCCAATAGCTGTTGCAGATAAGAACAAACTAAGTGGCAATGTTTGTACAAATAAAAAGTAACTACCCAAAACACTGAGCCATCCAAAGAATAAAAGTACAAAAAGGTCTCCAAAGCCACTATACCCATAGGCTTTCTTTCCCATAGTGTATTTAATGGCTGCGGCTATACTGGCTATACCCAATACTACAAATAACAGAAAAAAGTAAGGCTGTTCTCTGCCAAAAGCAATGTACAGTAATATTAGAGCTATTAAAAAAGTAAGACTTGCCGTAATTTTAATGGCTTTTATCATCTCTTTTTGAGTAATCACACCACTTTGTATGGCTCTTTGGGGACCAACTCTGGTATGGTTATCCGTACCTCGAACACCATCGCCATAATCATTAGCAAAATTGGACAAAATCTGAAAACCCAATGTTACTGCTATAGCAAGAATAAATATCAACCAGTTGAAATAACCGTTGCCGTAAGCGGTAGCACTACCTACAATAATACCGGAAACGGACAAGGGCAGCGTACGCAGACGAGCGGCATGAATAAAGGCTTTTGTTTTGATTTTAGATGGTTATTAAGTGAATTGTAAATAGATTTTTTTAATTTTCAGATAAACCGACTCAGATTTTTAAGTTGTTTTTAGTGGAATTTTTAATGACTTAGGAATATAAAATTGAACACATCAGAAAATTTAATGACCTTTATATCAATTTTGTACAAAAACATCATCAATTCAAATACTGAGTTTCTTCACTCAACTGAAGGGCTTCTTTAATATCTACCCGCTGGCCATAGGATTGTGCAATAATAAAACAGTCTTTAAACCCCATTCTTCGCAGGTCTTCTTTTAATATTCTGGCCTCTTCATAAGTTACAAAATTTCCAACGGCATATTTATTAAAACCACCTTCTTTAAACTCTTTTATGGTAGTCAGTTCGTCTGAAAACAAATGGGCTTTAAAATTATTAAAAGCTCCTATTTGTACACTGTAAACTATAGTTCTATCGGTAATTCTATTACTTTCCTCCTGAGCTAGGCGGGCATTAGCCGCAGCCAATTCTTCCCTTAGTTGATAAATAGAGTCATTATTTACAATAGTCTGGTTGTTTTCTATCAATTTTTTCTTATTAATACTGTCACTGCCGGGTAAAAAAGACCACAAAAATAGAATAAGAAACAATAATCCCACTACACCCAGTATAACACGATGTTTTCGCAAAACAGCATTGTTTTCTTCTTCTTCTTTTAGTGATTTTTCTAAATCGTGAATGGTTTGATTGGCCTTATCCACTTCTTCATAGATATTCACTAAATTTTTGTCTTTAATATAGGGCATAATTACTTAAAAAGTTTTTATAAATCCTGTGCATTATTAATCAATTCAACAATGTCTAATACTTTAATCTGATTTTCCTTTTCTTTTCCTTTTACGCCATCGGACATCATGGTCATGCAAAATGGGCATCCGGTGGCAATTACCTCTGGCTTTAATTCCAGTGCTTCTTCCGTGCGTTCTATATTTATATCTTTATTGCCTTTTTCCGGCTCTTTCCACATCTGGGCTCCACCAGCACCACAGCACAAGGCATTAGACCTACACCGCTTCATCTCTACCAATTCCGCATCTAATTTTTTTATCAATTCCCTCGGTGCCTCATAGATGTCATTGCCACGCCCCAGATAACAGGGGTCGTGAAAAGTGATTCGCTTTCCTCTATATACACCACCTTCTATTGTTAATTTGCCATTATTTAGCAAGTCCTGCAATAATTGTGTATGGTGGACTACTTCGTAATTTCCACCCAATTGTGGATACTCATTTTTTAGAGTATTAAAACAATGCGGACAAGCCGTTACAATTTTTTTTACATTATATCCGTTTAGCACCTCAATATTGGCTATAGCCTGCATTTGAAATAAAAACTCATTGCCGGCACGTTTTGCAGGATCGCCACTACAACTTTCTTCTGTACCTAAAACGGCAAAATTTACACCAGCTTTGTGCAAAATTTGTACTAAAGCTTTGGTTATTTTCTTTGCCCTATCGTCAAAACTGCCGGCACAGCCAACCCAAAACAATATTTCGGGCTCTTTGCCTGCTGCTGCCATTTCTGACATAGTAGGTACTTGCATAATGATTTTATTGTTATTTATTTAATGTTTTCCGTCATCAAAAACCTGAATGGTAACCTCTTTTTCTATCAAATCAGTAAACTTACCCCTGTATCGGGTAGCTTTTACCAAATGATTATCTATCCAGTGATAATTACCTCCTCTAGGTTTACCCATCAATAAACTATGGTATTTAAAGCCGTTTGCGTCTAACCATCGTTCTGTATAATCCCGGTGTTCTTCCGTCCTGGAGGTAAAAAAGCAAATAATGTGCCCCTCATCATACCATTTGTTTAAGGTAACCAACGCATCGGGATAAACCGCTGCAGTTAGCATCCTTTCCGGCTCTTCATTAGGGATATCATCACAGATAGTGCCGTCTATATCTATTAAATAGTTTTTAATACCCTTTGGCAATTCCGGACTCATAAGATTTCCGTCCTTGTCCCTCAACTCATGTAACTCTTTGTTAAATTTACTCTTCATACTTAACTTTTGGTTCTGTTTTATATTATATATTATTCAGTTATTTTTTTTAACTTTCATCTTTCCAATTAAGCCTGTCCAATTGATTATACTGCCACGGGGCTCCATTGTTTTCTATATTGGCCATCATAATATTGAGTTCTTGCGGTGCACCGGATTGTTCCATAACTAAAAAACGCCTCATCTCTAAAATTATAGACAAGGGATTTATTTCTACCGGACAGGCCTCTACACAGGCATTACAGGTGGTACATGCCCACAATTCTTCATGGCTAATGGTGGAAAATAAATTTTTTCCATCGGGTTCAAATTTACCATTTTTATCAATAATCTTCCCTACTTCTTCTACTCTATCCCGGGTTTTCATCATAATTGCCCTGGGAGACAATTCTTTTCCGGTAATATTTGCCGGACAAACGGCGGTACACCGGCCACATTCAGTACAGGTATAGGCATTGAGTAATTGCACCCAACTGAGGTCAAATACATCCTCTGCACCAAATTTATCGGGCATCTTACCGCTATCATCTGTGGATTCGGCAGGTGTAGCATAGGGGTCAGCTTCAGGGTCCAACATCAATTTTACCTCATCGGTAACTGATTGTAAATTGTTAAAACGGCCTTTTGCATCTAAATTGGCAAAATACGTATTTGGAAATGCTAAAAGAATATGTAAATGCTTAGAATAATAAAGGTAATTTAAGAATACTAAAATACCTATAATATGTAACCACCATGCTGTCCTTTCAATAAAATAAAGGGTACCTAAATCCAATCCCGAAAACCAGAGAGCTAAAAGATGACTAACAATATTTCCTGTTCCGGCTTCTTGCAATTGTACATCAGTGGCATTCATAATTAAAAACAACGTCATCAGCACCATCTCAAAATACAGGATATACAAGGCGTCATTCTTAGGCCAGCCTTTCATCTCTTTTTTCCAAAAACGAGGAATTCTCAGTACTATTCTTCGTATCCAGAAGACAATCACTGACACTAACACCAGAACCGCCAGAAGTTCAAAAGTACCGATTAAAAAACTGTAAAAACCACCAAGGAATGAAAATATACGATGTGTACCAAAAAGGCCATCTATGACAATTTCAAGTACTTCTATGTTAATAACGACAAATCCTACATAGACAACAATATGTAAAAGGCCGGCAATAGGCCTTTTTACCATTTTGGATTGGCCAAAAGCCACCCGTAACATGTTATTTAACCGTTCCGGTTTTTTATCGGAACGATTCATGTCTTTGCCCAGATTAATATTCCTACGGAGTTTTTTTACATTTCTCGCAAAAAACCAAATGGTTACTATCAACAGGGTTAAGAAAAGGATGTTGGGTAAATATTGAACCAAATAAAATTATCTTTTAGCGTTATTTAATAGGATGAATTTACTATTTATTTTTGACAATAAACCGACAACTACTATAGAATTTGTAACAAAGAGGTAAAACTAAAGATAAAAAATGTAGTAATATGAATTATCTATTTTTTTTATTAACCATCTCTTAACAAAAAATTAAGATATACAATGCTTACAAAAAAATATAAATTTATAATGTAGATAACATTACTCTTCTTTCACATTTTCAGAACTATACGGCTTTGGCCTTTTGCCAAATAATGAAAAATGCACGTATCTTTTGGGATTCAATTTTAAATCAGTTAATAATTCTTCCAAATCTTTAGCTGCCCCTTCCAGATTGTTGTATAATTTTTCGTCTTCCAATAGTTTGCCGATAGTGCCTTTACCGGATTTAATATTGGCAAGAATGGTATTAAAGCCTTCTACTGTATTTTCCAGTTTATTAATGGTCTGTTTTAAATTAGCGTTATTTAATGAATCCGTTAGCTTTACCAAATTATGAGACGCAACGGTGGCATTGGTTAAAACAGAGTCCACCTGGCCACCATCAGCCAGCATAGTGTCTAAAGACTTAGCAGAAATTCTAAAAGTAGAAAGGGTACTGTTTAACGAAGCTATTGCCTCTTTTAAATTGGCTTGAGTATTAACATCAAAGACCTTATTAATTCCCTGCAAAAGCATGTCTGCATTAATTAAAAAACTTTCTACTTTAGTTTGTAGCGGAGCTATCTGTTCATTTAAGGCTCCCAAAATGCCTTCTTCTATTAATCCGGGCAAGGTATCTCCGGACACGGCCGTAGTACCGGTAAAAACCGGATTTATCTTTATGGATTTACCGCTAATAAAATCAGGGGCATAAATTTCTGCTGAACTGTTTTTAGAAAAAGAATAATCTTTATTTAAACTAAAGGCAACCACCAGTGTTTCTTTTTTGGTGGGATGAAAAGTAATATTGGTTACATTACCTACTTTAAGTCCGTTAATAGTTACAGGAGCAGACATAGACAAGCCTTGAACATTGTTGTACTCTACATAAAAAACTTTGCTGTTATCAAATAAATTTTTTCCTTTTAAAAAATTAAAACCCCAAATAAAAGCTATAATGGTAAGAATAGCTATAATTCCTGTTTTGAGTTCTCTGGTTACTTTTATCATAATGCGTCTTTGGTTTTGAACTCATCGTTAATTTCCTTTTTTATACTATCAAAAAGTAGAGACAAGTGCTATGACAATATTACTAATAATTTTTCACTCCGACTTATTTTTTAGCCAAAGCCTTACTTACCGATATTTTTTCACCGTTCTTAAAAGCCACTATAAAAGCCGAAACAAAACCTTTTTTCTTTGCCTCCTGTTGTAGTTTTTTCACTTTAATATAATCAGAAGTTTTACCGTAGTAATATTTATGGTGGGCTCCTACCCTTCGACGCTCTACTCCTTTGAGGCCTTTAAAATTATAGGGTTCTGTTTTTAATCTTTTGGAACTGCTGGCTATTTGAACCCTAAAATCTACCCCTTTTACAATTCTTGTTTTGGGTAGTTCTTTTTTGGGTTTTTCCGCCACCGGTTTTACATCTATTACAGTATTGTCATCAAGTTGTTTTTTGTATCTTTTAATAGCTTCAAAAATGGCCTTTGCTATTTCCTGCTGGCCTTTTTTAGAATTGAGATAGGCACCTTCGGCTTTGTTGGTTAAAAAACCGGTTTCTACCAATACACTGGGCATAAAAGTATTTCGCAACACCAAAAAACCGGCTTGTTTTACCGAGCGGTCTTTGCGGTTAAATTTATTTACAAAATTATTTTGGATAAGTGTAGCCAATGCCAGGCTCTGATCAAGATATTCTTCCTGCATAAGGGTTAAGCCAATGACGGCCTCGGGCGAATTGGGGTCAAAATTACCATAATTTTCTTTATAATTATCCTCTAAAAGGATAACCTGGTTCTCTTTTTTTGCAATTTCAAAATTGCGTTGGTTTTCGTGCAAACCCAGAACAAAAGTTCCTGCACCGTGTACCGATGATTTTCCAAAAGCGTCACAGTGGATAGAAACAAACAAATCGGCCTTAGAGTTTTGGGCTATTTTACCTCTTTCGTGCAGTTCTACAAAAGAATCATCCTTACGGGTATAAACTACCTCTATATCCTTATCTCGTTCTAATAATTTGCCTACTTCCAAAGCTATTTTTAAAACAATATTTTTTTCGTAATAGCCATTACCCAAATTGCCGGGATCGGTTCCGCCGTGACCGGCATCTATGACAACTTTAAACTTATCTTGGGCTGTAACACCCTGTATAAAAAGCAATTGCATACAAAAAAGCACCGCAATTACACATAATTTTCTAAAAAACACTTTCTTTCTTCTTTTTTTAACAATGAACTAATTCTGCTATTGTAATCAGGATATTTAAAATATATGTAAGTTTGTAAATCAAAAACTAAGCCATATTAATCCATTACAAAAATACTATTTATAGCATTGCATACAAATTTTAAGCATATAGTTTTTGCGTTACTATGGTTTATTTTTGGGGTAAATATTACTTTTTCCCAAGCCATTCCCGCTCAAAAAAAACCTGCTAAGGAATTAATTATCAGCCCGATAAAACCTGTTAAAATTGATTCATTATTCGTAGAGGAATTAACTACAAGTCAAATTCTTTTAAATGCAGCCCGAGACACTATTGGTACTGACACCTTAAAGAAACCAAATGAGTTTTTAGATGCCCAAATCAAAAAAACAGCTACAGGTTATATGAGTAATGATTTTGTTACTAAAACTGCAACTTTGTATAATGAGGCCGAAATATACTATCAAGACATAGAACTAAAGGCCGGAGAAATTCAACTGCATTTTGACAAAAATCTGGCTTTTGCCAAAGGCATTGTGGACTCTACAGGGGCTTATACCCAAAAACCCATTTTTAAACAAGCCGGGCAGGAAAGCGAACAAGACTCGCTCTTTTACAATTTTAAAACAGAAAAAGCCATTATTTATAATACCACTACGGTTCAGCAAGGCGTAATTGTAAAAGGCGAAATAACCAAGCGGGAAAACGACTCGGTTTTTTATGTAAACAAAGCCCATTTTACCACATCTACAAAAGAAAAACCGGACTATGAAATAGTGACCAGTAACATAAAATTAGTCCCCAACAAAAAAATCGTAGGCGGGCTGTCCCAGTTAAAGTTGGCAGATGTACCCACACCCGCTATTTTGCCGTTTTTTTATGTTCCGCTGACCAAAGAAAAAGCTGCTTCGGGGTTTTTAATCCCCACTTGGGGCGAAAACAACAACCAAGGTTTCTTTTTACAAAACGGAGGATACTATTTTGCTATAAATGATTATGTGGACTTAGCTGTTCTGGGTGATGTTTATACCAACGGTAGCTGGGGCATGCGATTTGAATCTAATTATGCCTGGCGGTATCGGTTTTCAGGAAATTTCAGCTTGCAATTTGAAAATTTAGTATCCGGCCAACGCGGATTTTCCAGTTACAACAAACGAAATAATTTTCATGTGCGATGGAGCCACAGCCAGTCGCAAAAAGCAAGTCCTAATTCCCGCTTTTCTGCATCGGTTAATATGGGTAGCAGCAAGTATTTTAGGGAATCATTAAACGAATATAACATTGCCAATCAGGTTACCAATACTTTTAGCTCTTCCATTTCGTATTATAAAAATTTTGTGGGTACCCCTTTTAATATGAATTTATCGTTAAACCACACCCAAAACACCAATACGGAACAAATAGACATGACTTTGCCGTCTTTACAGGTCAACATGGAAAGAATTTATCCTTTTGCCCCCAAGTCCGGCTTAAAGAAAAATCCGATACAGAACATAGGCTTCTCCTATAATATGAATGCACAGAACAAGATAACGGTAGATGAAAATGAATTTTTAAAAAACGGTATGTTTGACAAAGCACGCTCGGGGATGAAACATACAGCTTCTGCCAGTACCAATATAAGGGCATTTAAATATATTACTTTAGCCCCTAGTGTAAATTATAACGAGGTTTGGTATTTAAAAACCATCCGTAAACGCTATAATAACAGATTAGACGAAATAGAACAAGACACCATAAACGGTTTTGAGTCCTTTAGGGAATATTCCGGAGGTATTTCTGCATCTACAACGCTCTACGGCAGGTTTAACTTTAAAAAAGGAAGGTTACAGGCCATAAGGCATGTGATGAGACCATCGGTTTCTTTTAGTTACCGGCCTGATTTTGGTTTTTTTTATGATGAAATACAACGCAGTGCGGATCCTGATGATGTGCAGAAATACAGTATTTTTGACAATGGTATTTTTGGTTCGCCAAGCAGAGGACTATCCAGTAGTGTCGGCTTTAGCCTTAACAACACCTTTGAAGCCAAAGTAATGCCCAAAGATTCTACAGATGCCGAAGCTAAAAAAGTAAAACTACTAAATAACCTCAATTTCTCCACAAGTTATAATTTCGCGGCCGATTCGTTGAACTGGAGTCCGGTAAGGGTTACTGCCGGAACCAACATTTTAAACAATAAACTGAGTATAAACGCCAGTGCTGCTTTAGACCCTTATGCTCTTAGTGCTAATGGCAACCGTATTAACAAGTACAACATTAATAATGGCGGGAGTTTATTCAGGCTTACCAATGCCAATATGTCCATGAGTTATTCCATTAGCAGCGATTTATTTACCAAAAAAGACAAAAAAGCCACCGGAGCGGCCGATAAAAAGACAGACACGTCCAATAATCCTTATGATAATGCCCTCTTTGGCAACGAACTCAATTCCCGAAGTACTGTGGACGATCAGGAACAGAGCAAAAAGAAAGTGGCCAAATTGTACGGAGCTACCCTGCCTTGGAAATTAAGTTTACGCTATAACGTAGGTTATTCCAATAGCCGACGGCAGAATGAAATTTCTAATAATTCCTTACAATTCTCCGGAAATGTAGAGCTAACGCCAAAATGGAGCGTAAGTTTGTCTTCGGGATATGATTTTAAAAACAAAGGCATTACCTTTACCAATTTGAGCTTTGAACGAGATTTAGACAGTTGGCGTATGAGTTTTAACTGGGTACCTTTTGGCAACAGCACTACCTACTATTTCTTTATTGGGGTAAAATCTTCCATACTTAGCGATATTAAATACGATAAAAGAAAAGTGCCGGACAGACGGCTTTTCTAAGTTGTTAATATTAACCGGTATTTTTGATGGAACAACATTAAAAAATATTGAAAAACAAACCTTTATAAATTAAACTCTTAAAAATGAAAAGAATTATTACTACTAAAAACGCTCCTGCTCCCATAGGCCCTTACAGTCAGGCTATTGTGGCAAATAATATGTTATATACCAGCGGGCAAATTGCATTAAACCCAAAGACAAATACTTTAGTTATAGATGATATAAATCTTGAAACTAAACAAGTTATGGAAAATATAAAAAGCATTTTAACTGAAGCTGGATTAACTTTTGAAAATGTGATAAAGAGTACTATTTTTATTGCCAATATGGATGATTTCTCTAAAATAAATGAGGTATATGGCAGCTATTTTAACGCAGACACTGCTCCTGCCAGAGAAACCGTACAGATAACCCGATTGCCAAAAGATGTAAATATTGAAATTTCCGTAATTGCAGAATATTAGATTATATCTTACCTTATTCCAAAACTGTCATTTTTGGCAATTCTGAACTCTACTCAAAAGTGGTAAAATCAGTTAAACAGAACCAACTCAAAGGCCGAAAGGTTTTTAGATTAATTTTTTATCTCTTTTTTCACTTTACAAATTCCAGAGATTTTTAAGGTTCATCTTTACATAATAAGCAAGCCTTTAGATTTTAGAAATATCTTATAAAAAATAATGTAATCACCCAAGTAATAGCCAAGATAGGCCCGGCAAGCCCAATAGAAATACCCCCTATTCTAAAATCCTTTTGTTTTAACAATCCTGTACTAAACGCAATGGCATTAGGCGGTGTAGAAACAGGTAAGAACACGGCACATGAAGCACTTAGCCCTATAATCATGGCCATAGCCACCGGATCTACACTAGGCAAAATAGATGCTACAGGAATAAGTATGGTTGCAGTAGCTGTATTACTCATTACATTAGAAAGTATAACGGTAGAAAGGGCAAATATTACCATAAAAACTACCTGATTAAAAGTGAAGCCCTGTAGTTTATTTACAAAAAACTCTGCCAGCCCACTCTCTTGTATAGCAAGCCCTAAAGAAAGCCCACCGGCTACGAGCATTAAAGTATCCCAAGGCAATTTTCGCACATCATCTCCGGTAATAATAGCCACCATGGGCAATAAAATTATGGGAATGCCAGAAACGGCCGAAGAAGGAATACCGTGCCAGCGACCGGTTAACCACAATAGCACAGTTATCGTCATTACCACAAGCACAAAATTCTTCTGAAACCGTTCTGCCGCAGTGGGCATTTTATTATCTTTTAAAAAACTCAAATCCACTATTTGGTTTTTAATTTTATATTTTCTAATTAAAATTTTCCAAAAGAAAAAAGTAAGAATTACAGCTATAGGCACCCCTAAAACCATCCATTCTAAAAATCCTATCTGAGAAATTTCCGGGTTATTTCTGGCAATAGAATTTATAGCATCTACGGCAATAGCATTGGGAGGAGACCCTATGATAGTACCCATACCACCAATTGCTGCGGAGGCCGGTATGCCAATAAGCAAAGCGTGAGCCAACTTATTATCAGTTCCTACTTTATTAATAAAAGGCATAATAGAAGCTATCATCATGGCAGTTGTTGCGGTATTGGACATCACCATGGAGGCCAATGCAGTAGTGGCCATTATCGTTAATAATACATATTGGGATTTATTTCCTGCCTTTGCCAAACTCAATTTAAACAAATCACTGTCCAACCCCGTCTTTTTTAAGGCTTCCGCTAAGAAAAAACCACCCATCATCAACCATATCACGGAATTAGACCAAGTATTTACAAATTTTCGGACATCTATATAGCCTTCTGTACCGGCTACATTATTATCTACGCCACCCAGTAAAAACAGCAACAGCCCCACGATGAGCAAACCCACCGCAAAAGGCGGTATGGCTTCTGTCATCCACAGTGCAACGGCAAAAATAAGAATAAAAAGTACATATTCTTGTACTACCGTAAAGCTGGCTTCATGTCGGGTTACATAAAATGTTATAAGGAATGCGAGTATAAGGCTCACCAAAAAAAGAATAATTCTTTTCTGTGAATCTACCAATCGTTGCATTCTGTTTACTAATCGTTCTGCGGCTCTTCTGGAATCTGCCATGATTTATAAAATTTTGTGCAAAAGTCACTAAAAAATATATATACAAAAATGATAAAAATCAATCTATTTTAATAAAGTTCAATTTCAATCGTTTTCTAAACGTAAAACTTAAAAGTTTATGATAAAAAATCTAACAAATTCCATATCCGCCTTAATTTTAAAGGGGATTTTTTATAATGAAATCATCTTGATTCTTTGTTTTACTGCTTAGCATTAATATTTTTCTCAAATAAGTTAATTCTACATTAGTTTTGTTTTACTTTTTTATTTTTGATTAGAAATTTTATGAAATTTTCGAGTAATATCCAGATATTACGAGGAGATTTCGGGAAATTTATGGCAAAAAGAAGAAAGTCTTAACAACAAACGTATATAACACCTCATCTTTGCAATTTATAAGCTTTAAATGCAACACAGAATATGTCTTCATTGGATAAAAAAAAGACAAAAAAACATCGGGCAGTAAGGATTTTAAGTAAAATTCTTATTGGTTTGCTGATTTTATTTACGGCTTTGGTACTGTTTATTAGAAGCCAATGGGGCCAGAGTATTATAACAGATAAACTGGTAAATTACCTAACGGAAAAAACACAAACGGAACTGGCCATAGATAAGTTGTATCTTTCTTTTGGTGGCAATTTGATACTGGAAGGGCTTTATATAGCGGATACCCGTGGGGATACACTTGTCTATTCTAAATCGCTGGAAGCCAATATACCCGTCTGGCCTGTGATTCAAGGGAATGGCATTGGAATAGATGCTTTAGAATGGGAAGGATTACGAGCCAATATCATAAGAAAAGATACGCTTTCCGGTTATAATTTTCAATTTCTAATAGATGCTTTTACTGCTGATAAAGTTTTTAAGGATGCGGTATTGGGCATTGATAGCCGATTTATAATTGGAAAATTAGCATTAGACATGGAAAAAACAGATATTAATGAGTTAGATTTTAGGGCAGACGAGATTAAATTGGCCAATAGCCGTATAAAATTCCACCAAAAAAATACCTCAAATAATATGGATGATAACGAAACTGCTACAACAACACTGCCTTATCTATCTGTTAATGAAATTACAATACGAGATGTTTTAGTAGATTATCAATCCGAACCCGAGCAATTAACCGGTGATTTTAGTATAGCTGATTTTTTCTTAGAAATACCAAAAATAGACCTAAAAAACAATCAATTTGAGTTGGGCAAGTTGAATTTAAATAATTCAAGCATTACTTTAAATAAAAATTCTTATAATATTAATAATAAAATTATTGATACTTTAAGAAACAATAATAATATAGCTCATTTTGATTGGCCAAAAATGGCTATTAAAATAAGTGGCATCAATCTGAAAAAAAACAATATAACCTATACCGTAAACCATAACCACCCGCAAAAAGGCATATTTAATCCAAATGCCATCTCGCTTTCTAACCTACAACTATCAGCAAAAGATATATTTTTAAAGGATAAAAAAGCGGAGGCTCATTTTCAAAAGTTCAGTTTTGAAGAAACTTCAGGGTTGGCGTTAGAAAATTTTGCCTTTCAATTAGCCCTTTCCGATAAAGACTTATCCTTAAATATATTGGCTTTAGCCTTAAATAACAGTAAACTATCCGGAAATATTGCAATGACATACCATTCATTGGCCGAAGCTATCGCCACACCCAAAAAATCTAAAATTTCACTACAAATACCCAATTTTAACATAGCTACCGGCGATGTGTTCGCAGTACAACCTAAGCTACGGAAAAACAAATATATAAAAGCACTAAGCCAACATCCAATTAGAGGAAAATTAACAGCTACAGGCTATTTAAACGACATACGTTTAGATGATACAAAAATAGAATGGGACAACACACAATTTGCTGTAACGGGACATCTTATAAATGCAATCCAACCAAAAGCACTGGCATTTAACCTGCCAATGATAACGGCTCAAACTACCAGAACTAATCTATCCACATTTATAAACGAACAAGAACTCGGCATTGCATTGCCGGAAAAATTTACCCTAACCGCTAATGCATCCGGAACGTTAAATGATTTTAATGCTGATGCAAATATAGAATCCACTGCAGGAGCCATTACTGCACAAGGCCATTTTAAAAACACCGAAGAAATCGCTATTGACGGCAAAGTAAACATTAATAAATTGGCTTTAAATAAAATACTAAATGATAGTTTATTAAAAACCATTACTTTAACAATACATACAAAATTAAAAGGCGAAAACATTAATAAACTAAACGGCGAGATGCAAGTAAATGTTCTTCATGCCGGATTAAATAATTACGAAATAAAAAACTTAGATATAAATGGAAACTTTAATAACGGAAAAGGCCATATCACCTCCGGTTATAAAGATGAAAATTTAAATGCAAAATTAGATGCCAATGTAATTTTAGACTCCATAAATTCTAAGGCAAAAATAAATTTAGATGTAAAGAAAGTAGATTTACAAGCCCTTGGCCTAATGCAACGCAATATAAAAGCCGGACTGCAATTAAACGCTGTGTACCAAAAACACAAAACCGGTTTTGACCTCAGCGGTACGGTTAAAAACGGAGTGGTGGTTTATGACAATAAAAACTACTTATTAGGCAACATAAAAGCAAAAACACAAATTAGGAAGGATACCACCACCTTTAATTTAAACAATCGTTTAGTACAACTTCATTTAACCTCAAACACAGACCCGGAAACATTTTTTTCTTCTTTAAACAGGCACGTAAAAAGTTACTTTTACAGGGATACGAAATTACCGGACAGCATTGTACACCCTGTAAATTTACAACTTAAAGCCAAGCTGAGACAAACTCCCATACTCAATGAGGTCTTTCTGGTAAATATAAAAGATTTAGATACAATAAGTATAGCCGTGGATTTTAATGAACAACAACGAAAATTGGATGCGAAAATTACCGCTCCCGCTATAAATTACAACGGCAACAGCATAGATAGTTTGGCTTTTGCCATAAATACTAATAAAGACCTATTTGACTTTGACTTTGGTTTTAAAGAAATAAAAATAGGTCCGCTTTCCGTGCCTAAAACAACAATAAAAGGCAAGCAACGCAATCACAATTTACATCTGGACTTTTGGGCCTTTGATAAAGACAAGATACTCACCGAAATACACAGCACCATAAGCGGACAACGAGACAGCTTGGTTTTTAGGGTTTTACCAAAAAAACTGGTATTTAATAAATCTAATTGGACAGTACCTGAGGATAATGCTGTTTTTATATTCCCAAAGAAAATATCTTTCAGAGAATTTAGTTTTAGTAAGAATAATCAATCAATAAAATTTACAGAAAAGCTCCCATCCGTTGAAAATAAACATATAGGGATTATATCTGAACATTTCAAACTCGAAGAATTATTGGGTTACCTCAATCCGGATAACAACTTAGTCACCGGTAAGATTAATGGATTTTTTGCACTTGAAAATCCTTTTGGCAAAACAGGTATTTCAGCAGCATTAACCATAAACAATCTAAAAGTATTAAATGAAGATTTGGGCATACTTAAGTTAGATGCCCAATTGGCAGACAACAACCTATACAGCTATGACTTAACTACAAATGGCGGCCAAATAGACTTAAAACTAACCGGAGATTACAGTACTGTGGAAGATGGAAACATTAATGCAGCATTAATCGTTAATAAATTTAATATGAGTGCATTAGATGGTCTTACACAAAACGAAACAACAAATGGCAAAGGATTTCTCTCGGGAAGATTTGATGTTTCCGGCAATCCGTCAAACCCCAACTATAAAGGCAACCTCATTTTTACAAACGCCTATCTAAAAGTAAAAAAACTGAACGCTGGCTTTTCCTTGAATAACGAACGAATAGACATTGATAACAGCGGTATATCCATGACAAAATTTACCATTTTGGATCAAGACAATAATCCTATAGTTTTTGACGGAAAAATCGGCACAAAGAACTTTTTAAACCCTACATTTAATTTAAACATTTCAGCAAAAAAATTTGGTTTTATCAATGCTACGGAAGAAGATAACGAATTGCTTTATGGTAAAGGAAGTTTTAACGCTACGACATCGGTTACCGGAAATCTTCAGATTCCAAAAATAAAGATAAATGCCACCGTTAATAAAGCTACCGACTTAACCTATGTTTTGCCTACAGCAACCGTAAATATTGAAAAGAGAGACGGCGTAGTTGTTTTTGTAAACAGAGAAAACCCTGATGCCACTTTAACTAAAACAAAGGAACAAACCGCTACCATAACCGGGCTTAACATTATAGCACTAATAAAAGTAGATAAAGAAGCCACTTTTACCGTAATTCTGGATAAAGCAACCGGTGATAATTTTAAGATCTCAGGCCAAGGAGACTTTAACTTTACCATGAAACCAAATGGCCGAATAAACCTTACCGGTATTTATGATATTTCCAACGGCCATTATCAAATGAGTTTGTATAATTTGGTAAAGCGAAAATTTGAATTAATGCCGCAAAGTAGGGTACGTTGGAGTGGCGATCCTTTTAATGCCCAACTAGACATTAAAGCGGCCTATAATATAGAAACTTCGGCATCAGCACTTATGGCCTCGCAAACTTCCGGATCTGACCCGGAAGTAAAATCAAAGTTCAGGCAGGAGTTACCTTTTATTGTTTTCCTTAATTTAGACGGCGAACTTATGCAGCCCAGAATTTCCTTTAATCTGGATATGCCGGAGGACGAAAGAGGAGCCATTGGCGGACAGGTTTATGGGCGTTTACAGCAGGTGAACCAACAAGAAGACGAACTGAACCGACAGGTATTTTCTCTGTTGGTGTTAAACAAATTTTATCCCGAACCCGGCAGTGACGGTAGCAATGGAGGGTTTACATCAGTAGTAAATAACAATCTAAATGATGCCATTTCTGACCAACTAAATATCTTTTCTAATAAATTATTTAAAGACACCGGTTTTCAACTAGATTTTGGATTAGACACCTACACGGATTACCAAGGACAAACGTCACAAGAACATACACAATTGGAAGTTGCGGCAAAACAAAAATTATTTAACAACAGGCTAATAGTAAGTGTGGGCAGCGAAGTAGATATAGACGGACAAAGCTCTGACCGAGAAGCCACCCCGATAATAGGAAATGTAAACATTGAATACCTCTTGACTAAAAATGGAAAATATCGCCTTAAAGGCTTTAGAAAAAATGAATACGAAAACATAATTGACGGCCAGACCATCATTAGTGGTATTGCATTAATATTTACCCAAGAATTTAACAAATTTAACGAGTTGTGGAATGCAATGTTTAAAAAAGAAAAATAGAACTACAATTTGTTTTGAAGTTTACCCCTTGAAATCTGAAATATCATAAATGATGTTAACAACAAAAATGTTGACAACTTTAAAAAAAACAATGAATTTAAAAAAACACTACCTGTTAATAAAAACAATTTTGGCTGTGTTCATTACACTACTGCTATCCGCCTGTCGTGTGAAAAAATATATTCCAGAAGGTGAGCTATTGTATTCCGGAGCGAAATTAGAGGTTACGTCTGATACAGTAATAAAAAACATAGGCCAGTTGCAAAATCAATTGCAAAAAGTATTGCAACCACAGCCAAACAAGAAATTTATGGGTATGCCTTTAGGTTTATATTACTACTATAAAAACCAAAAAAAGCATCCGGGTTTTATTGACAAATGGCTGTACAAAAAACATGGCGAAAAGCCTGTTTACCAATCAGATATAAAAAATTTAGAAATAGAAGACATACTCCTTAACCAGTTAGAAAATCAGGGGTTTTTCTACAGCAATGTATCTTCTAACTGGAAAATCAATAAAAAAAAGAAACGAGCATTCATTGCCTATAAAGTTGTTATACCTCTACCCTATCGATTAGCCAAATATCAATTAGACACCTTACCACAGCCTATTTACAAAGAGATACAAGACTATGTAGCTAATACTACCTTTGAAAAAGGCATGCGTTTTAATTTAGACAGCCTAAAAACAGAACGTAACCGGATAGACAAAACTTTGAAAAAGAAAGGCTATTACAATTTTAACCCTAATTTTCTAATTTTTGAAACCGACACCAGTCAGTACAGCAACAAACAATTTAATTTATATTTAAAATTAAAGGAAAATGTACCAAAAAAGGCTATAGTACCCTATACAATTAACCAAGTAAATATTTTTACCAATTACGATATAGAAACTAATAATCCTGTACAATTAGATACCGTGAGGTTTAATGACAAAAACTTTATATCTACTGATAATTTCTTTAAGCCCAAAAGGCTGGATCCGTTTATAAAATTGGCAAAAAACACTTTTTACAACCCACTAACTTCCCAAAACACATCCCATAGATTATCCACAATAGGAGCGTACAAGTTTGTGAACATACAATATGAACAATTAGATACTATCTTACCCAATGACAGTATTGGAAAATTAGCCGCAAATATTTACCTCTCACCGCTAAATAAAATGGCGATAAGGGCATCTTTAGAAGCAGTTACAAAATCTAATAATTTTACAGGGCCAAAATTTGGTGTTACCTTTAGCAACAGGAATTTATTTAAAGGTGGAGAATTATTAAATATAAATGCCAATACAGGTTACGAATTTCAAATAGCCAAAGGTAACAGAGAAGGTTTAAACAGTTTACAGCTGGGCTTAAAAACTGATTTAATCTTTCCCAGAGTATTGTTTCCAATAAAAATAGACCATAACTATTTTAAATACGCCATCCCCAAAACCAAAATCAATCTGGGAGTTGATTATCTGAATAGAAACAAAATGTACACGTTGCTTTCCGGCACTGCACAATTTGGCTATAAGTGGAATGCAAACCGATTTATAACCCATGATATTATTCCCATTTCTGTAAATTATACCAAACTGTCCGATACCTCTTCGGAATTTGAACAATTGTTAGCAGAAAACCTTTTTCTAAAACGTAGTTTTGAACAGCAATTTATCTCCGGGCTACTTTATTCTTTTACTTACAACGGTATGGTGGATACGCAAAAGATGCATCAGTTTTATATTAATACCACTTTTGACATAGCAGGAAATTCTCTGAGTTTGTTTGACAAAAACACCCCAAACGAAGCCGATACTTTTCTGGAATTAGCTTATGCACAATACGCAAAAGTGGATTTAGACCTGCGGTATCACTTAAAAATTAACCAAAATAACACCATTGCCACCCGTTTGTTTGCCGGCTATGGCTTGGCCTATGGAAATTCTGACGTGATGCCATACACCAAACAATATTTTTCAGGCGGACCATACAGTGTGAGGGCTTTTAGAATACGATCCCTAGGCCCGGGAACTTACAATGAAAATGATGCCAATGCCAATACCGCAAAATTCTTAGACCTTACCGGAAATATTCGGTTAGAAGCCAATATAGAATACCGGTTTCCACTATTTTCATTTTTTAAAGGTGCGGTATTTGCCGATGCCGGAAATATCTGGAATTCTAAAACAATTGATGCTTTTAACGGCAAAGGGAAATTTAGCTCAAATTTTATCAATGAATTAGGTATGGGAGCTGGTTTAGGCCTTAGAATAGACGTACAGGGGTTTGTACTACGTTTTGACTTTGCTTCCCCTTTCCACGACCCCGGCTTGCCTAAAGGAGAACAATGGGATTTTAAAATAAACGAAACGGTTTTTAATTTTGCTATTGGTTATCCATTTTGAATAAATGTGAGATTTAAAAAGTTTGTTATTTTATCTTTTGAGTATTTTTAAAGCAGAACTGGTATAAAACCACTTCATTAAAAACCACCCCCCAACTCATAATTTTTTAATCCACCTCTTCATAATCTACATATTCGCCTACATTATCATTGCTTCTACGTTCTCTGGGTTTTTTATCTATGATGGTTTCACCTTCTTTAAAATTTCTGTCATCCGACTGATACTGCCGTGTTTGTTGATTAAATTTTTTCTCTACATTATTTACCATTTTCTTTAAAATAAGTGGCATTACGTACCGGCTAATAAACCTGATAAGGTAATAAATAACAAGGATTACAAGTATAGTTCTCAATAAATTCATAATTCTGGCTTAGTGCATCTGCATTCAAGTGTTAACAACTTATGTTAAATAGGCATCAAAAATAACAATTTGAAGCCAACAATAACGTTAAGTAATAGATAAATTGTTTATTAAAGACATCAAAATGCGAAAAATCTGGCTATTTCCCCTATTGTTTTTATGCTATCACACAGGCCATACGCAATATACAGAACTCATAAATTCTAAAAGGCCCGGCTTCTCAGACAGTCCATTTAGTGTAGGCACAAACGTATTACAATTTGAAAGCGGTTTCTTTTACAAGAATCAAAATAACGAAAAAGACCACATAAAATCTTTCGGGTCTGATCTTATGGTGCGGTATGGCAAGTTTTTTAAAAGGCTGGAAATGAATTTAAAAGTCCGCTATCAACACGATGATGTTACTTTTAAAGACACCAGTTTTTCAATGGCCGGCAGCCACCTGTCTCAACTAAACTTGGGTGTTAAATTTCTGGTTTACACCCCCACTTATACAGACAAAAGCAAAGAAATACGTAGCTGGAAAAAACGCCATAGTTTTGACTGGAAACGCCTTATACCGGCTGTTGCAGTTTATGCCGGCGGTAACTTTCCCGTCACAAAAAACTATGTAGGCGGCTATTACGGTAAATTTATCAAAGATTCTTGGAGTCCCAAGTTTGCTATTTATACCCAAAATAATTTATCCAAGAAATTGGTATTTATAGCCAATTTGGTAGCTGACAAACTGTTTACAGAAGAACGTGAGAATTCATACATCCTCACAGCTACTTACTCATTCAATGAAAAGTGGTCGGTCTTTGCCGAACATCAAGGGTTTTTTAAGAAAAATATCCCGAATGATTATCAATACGGTGGCGGTCTGGCCTATTTATTTAACAGAAACCTCCAGGTAGATCTGGCAGCTCGAACCATAAACGACAGGGATGGCACTACTTTCTCAGTCAATACAGGCCTTTCATGGCGGCTAGACCGGCACAAAGATGATTACATTATAGTGGATGCCTACGGAAATAAAACCAAACCAAGGAAAAAAAGCAACTTTTTCTCAAGGTTATTCAGTAAAAAAGACCCAAAACAACGAAAAGTTAAGAGGGTAAAAGCCGGGAAGAAAAAGATAAAAAAGCTAAAACCTAAAAAGACTAAGGCTCAAAAACAAATGGAAAAAGAAACCAAAAGAAAAGCCAAGGAAGAGAAGAAAAGAGCCAAAGAAGAAAAGAAAAGAGCCAAAAAAGAAAGAAGGAACCAGAAAAGAAATTACGAACCTCCTACCAATGATCAAGGGTAAAATTGATTTTCTGATTTAGGTTTTATTATTCCTGATATTTTCCAAAAATTATAGTAATTTGCATTTTGTTTTACACTAAAAAGCAAATAGGGATAAATGATTAAGATAAGAGAAGTTTCCGGCAAAAAAGAACTGAAACAATTTGTAAAATTTCCGTTTAAACTTTTTAAAGGCAATCCCTTTTGGGTACCCCCTATCATTAAAGACGAACTCGATAGTTTTAACCCTAATATAAATCCGGCCTTTGAAACGGCTACCGCAAGATTCTTTCTGGCTTATAAAAACAAAGAAATTGTAGGGCGTGTAGCTGCTATTATAAACCACACAGAAGTTCAGCAGCAAGGGTTAAAAAAAATGCGTTTTGGCTGGTTTGATGTTATTGATGATATAAAAGTTACAAAAGCCCTGCTGGATAAGGTCTATGAAATTGGCAAAGCCAATAATCTGGAATATATTGAAGGGCCTTTAGGATTTTCAAATCTGGATAAGGTAGGGGTGTTAACTTCCGGCTTTGATTTGTTAAGTACCATGATTAGCTGGTATAGTTATCCATACTACCACAAACACCTACTGAAACTAGGCTATACCGAAGAAAAACATTTTATAGAAGGTGAAATAGACATGACCAATGTTAATCCGGATTACTTTATTAAAGCCCAAAAACTGATAAAGGCCAGATATGGACTAAAGCCTAAAAATTTTAGTTCTACTAAAGAGTTCTTGCCTTATGTAGATAAAATGTTTGAATTGCTAAACGAGACTTATGCAAAACTTTCTTCATTTGTTCCCATTTCTAAAAAACAGCAAGACTATTTTAAAGATAAATATATAAGTTTAATCAATCCTGAATACTTAAAATTTATACTAGATAAAGACGATAATGTCATTGCTTTTTCCATAGTAATGCCTGCTTTTGCGAAAGCTCTACAGAAAGCCAACGGAAAACTGTGGCCTTTTGGAATTTTTCATATTTTAAAAGCAAAAAAACACAGTAAAGAAGTGTTGTTTTATCTTATTGGCATTAAAGAAGAGTATCAAAACAAGGGAGTTACAGCTATTATCTTTGATGAATATTTTAAGACTTTTAAAGAAAAAGGCATAAAAAAATGTTTCAGAACACCCGAACTTATTGAAAATCACGCTATTCATCAGATATGGAAACATTTTAAATCCAACATTAATAAAGACCGAAAAACGTTTAGCCTACCCATTAAATAGAAAAATGAACTTATTTAAACTTTTCAATTTACTAAAAATTTTAAATGAGTTCAGTAAAAGACACTACAGTAAGAAAAAACCAAAAATAAGAATATGGCCATGAAACCGATACCCCCATCAGAGCTTATTTTAAATAAAGACGGCAGTATCTATCATCTCAATTTAAGACCAGAACAATTGTCAGATACCGTTATTTTAGTTGGCGATCCCGGCCGAGTGGAAAAAGTATCCAAATTTTTTGATCAAATAACACATACCAGCGAAAAACGAGAATTTAAGTCAGCCACCGGTGTACTAAACAAAAAAAGAATTACCGTATTATCCACAGGAATAGGACCTGATAATATAGATATTGCAATAAATGAACTAGACGCTTTGGCCAATGTAGATTTTAATACAAAAACGATAAAAGAAGACCTCAGAAGCCTAGAGTTTATTAGAATAGGCACTTCCGGTGCTTTACAACCAGAAATTCCGGTAGATTCTTTCATTATAGGCACTTATGGCTTGGGGTTAAACAGCACATTGCATGCTTACAAATGTGGCACAATTAATAATCTAAGCCTCAGTAGAACTTTTGTAAGCCATACCCAATGGCACAAAAACAGGGCTATGCCGTATGCCTTTTCTTGTGATAGCGATTTGTTATCCAAACTTAAAGATCCAACAATATTTACAGGAATAACAGCTACTGCAGACGGATTTTATGGCCCACAGGGCAGGGTAATCAGGCTGCCTTTACAAGATGCCCATATCAATGAGAAAATAGCTTCTTTCAGGTATGAAAATACAAAAATTACCAATTTTGAAATGGAAACAGCTGCTATTTATGGATTGGCTAAACTAATGGGGCACAGGGCTATTTCCATAAATGCTGTTATTGCCAACAGAGCCACCGGCACATTCAGTAAAAATGCACACTATACCATAGAAAAATTAATACAATATACCTTAGAAAAATTAACGCAATCATAGTACAAGTAACACCAAAATATCACAAGTAACTTTAAACCAAAACATTACCATAAAAAATCTATACTGTATCAAATGGCTTGCCTCCCTGCTTAACCGGTGTGAATTATTCAAACGGACAGGTTATATTTTGATTGTTAATGACAGAATCATAATGAGTATTTGGGTTTGAGAAACATAAAATCTATGCAGAAAATAATCGTAGGCGGTGTGCCGGAACATTTTAACCTGCCATGGCATTATGCCTTAGAAAACAACCTTTTTAAAAATAAAAACATCCATCTTAAATGGCGGAATTTTCCAGACGGTACGGGAGCTATGTCTAAAGCACTGCGAGAAGAAAAAATAGATCTGGCTGTTATCCTAACCGAAGGCATTATAAAAGACATCATTACAGGTAATCCCAGTAAAATAATCAAGATTTATGTAGAAACGCCTTTGCTTTGGGGTATTCATGTGGGAGCCAATGCTCCTATGCATAATATAAAAGATTTAACCCGTGCAACAGCAGCAATAAGCAGGTTTGGTTCAGGTTCTCATCTCATGGCAAGAGTAATGGCAAAATCCAATAAACTAAACGAAGAAAACTTAAGCTACCAAATTATTGAAAATCTTGATGGAGCGATAAAAACTTTACCTAATAATGACAATTTATTCTTTATATGGGAGTATTTTACAACAAAACCTTATGTGGATAATGGCATTTTCAAACGAATAGACACAGTAGCCACACCTTGGCCGTGTTTTGTAATAGCTGTACGAGATAAGGTCTTAGAAAACAATACTAAAACCGTAAAAACCATAATTGAAATTATAAATAAGGTACTAAAGAAGTTTAACCAATTGTCTTTCAGGGAAGAGTTGATACCGATTTTTGCCAAAAACTATAATCTACCTCAAAAAGATGTAAAACATTGGTTAAATATAACACACTGGAACACCAATATTAACATAGCCAAAGGTAAATCGGAAAAAATACTTAAAGAGCTGCTAAGATATGATATAATTGAAAATAAAATTCCATTGCATAAATTGATTTATAATTTGTAAACCCTGTTAAAAATCATAGCCGTAACTACACGTAAAAAAGTTAGGAAATAGAAAAAGTTAAGATAAGTTGATTGTATAAACACTAAATCTGAATTGCTTACGTTTTAATTGCACAACAAAAAATCAAAACAATTAAATTATGAAGAAATTAGTATTATCAATTTTATTTCTATCCGTTTTAATAACTTCTTGCTCTAAAGATGATTCACCAACACCAGAAGAACCAGAAGTAACTATTAGTAAATATAAAGATGTAGAATTAAAGTTAGATAACGTAGATAGTGATACTTATGGAATAGCATTTTCATCCAAAACAGGAAAAACGTATAAAGCTTCAGAAATTACTACAGATAACATCAAAGACATAGATATTGTTTCTTTCAATTTTACGGCATTTATTTCTTTTATGAGTCCGCATGAAGCCGAATCAACAAAAGATAAAGATGGAGTTACAACTACTAAAATTCAACATACTAATGTTACAATGACAGTAGAAGAGTTTGATGCCTTAGAAGATGACACAAAACTTAAAGTACTAACAGTAACAAATGACAAAGAAGCTTTAGAATCAACATATAGAGGTGTAATACTTTTTGAGAATGCTGCCGGCAAAAAAGGAGCTATAAAGGTGAAGGCTTTAAATTCAAAACGAATTTTATTTGATGTTGTAGTACAAAAATAAAAATTTGTTTACCAAAAAATTATAAAGGCCTAAATTAACTTTTAGGCTTTTTTTGTAAAAATAAACTATAACTACGGCTATACTTAATTTTTACGCCTTATCTATCACAAAAATTCATCATTTTATTTTTTGAGTATTTTTAAAGCAGAACTAGTATAACACCATCTCCAGATTAAAAATGGACTCAACTCCTTAATAATGGGCTTTAAATCCCGAATTTCTATTTGAGTTCTATAAAGGCAAAAAGGGTCTGAATCATCTTATAAGCTATTTTTGATTAGAAATTTTATGAAATTTTCGAGTAATATCGAGATATTACGAGGAGATTTCGGGAAATTTATGGCAAAAAGAAGAAAGTCTTAACAAGATTAACCGAATTCAGGTGATTACTGTTTTCTTCGCTTTAAAACAAACATTAAACTTAAGGTACTCCCTTTTTGAATAACGGCAGGTTCAAATTTAAAGACAACCTCATGAGTTCCCGCCGGAATCTCCATAGCCCTTAACACATAATCCACTCGGATATAAGGCGTTAGTTTACCATCTACATAAGCATTCCAACCGTTTTTGTAATACATATCAGAAAAAACAGCCAATTGATTATTCTGTGAGTTAGATTGATATACCAATTGGTTAGGCTTATACTCCGTTAAGGTTATGGTAGCCGTAGTGTCCTTAGGGTAGTTATCTCCGGATAACACTGCCTTAAATTCAGTATTTATAACTGCCGTTTCTTTGGCATTTAAACTATCCAGAGCTTTTATTTCCTCATCTGCATTGTTTACCCATTTAATATGATTCACAAACCAGGCATTTCCATTGGCCTGTTCATTTTTTTGCAATCGCAGTATGCGGTCACTGTCCTCAAAAATAAAATATTTTATATTAAGCATATTGTAAACCTCCAGATTATTTTTGCTAATCTGATAATCAAAAAGTTCCTGATACCTTCGAGGTTTTGCAGCGTGATAGCCACCAATAGAATTGTGAAAATAGGAAGTACTACCGTCATTCATGGGATTAATGGTAAAATTTGCCACCCGATAATAAGAAGTGTCCTTTAAAATTTCCCTGTCCACATCCGTAGGCACAAACGGCTGTTTTACCTGGCGTTTACTCACAAAATCATCGGCATTTAAATATCTTTTATCCACAGCAACCAAATCAAACAAAATAAGGCCGGCAAGAATAAAAACAACCATATTCTTATTGAGCTTCTGTTTTAGATAAGCCCACAAAACTCCAAATGTAAGCCCTATCAATATAAAAGACCGCAAACTATCTTTAAAAAAAATGCTTTTTCTATCCGCAATTAGAGCTTCCGAAAACCCTTTAAGCTGACGCTCCAAGCCGGCATCGTGCAGACTTTCAAAACTAAAAAAACTTGTTCCAAAAAGCGTAAAAAACAAAGTTATGCCGCCCAGAATATAAAAAGCCAGTTTTAATTTCTTTAAAGCGGGCTCTCGTTCAATATTTGCGGACAGCAATTTGTGCAAGGTAATTATTGCCAATAGTGGCACTGCCAATTCCACAATTACTTGTATGGAAGAAACAGCCCTGAATTTGTTGTACAGCGGCACATAGTCAATAAAAAAATCTGTAAGTACACCAAAATGCTTACCCCAACTGAGCAAAATTGCAAATACAGATGCTGCCACCAGCCATTTTTTAACGGGCTTTTTCACCCAAAAAGCTCCCAACAGAAATAAAAAAAGTAAAACAGCACCTACATAGGCAGGGGCTTCTACAATGGTTTGCTCACCCCAGTACATAGGCAAATGCTCAGAAAAATCGCGGGCTTGCTGACGGCCAATTCTGTCCTTTAAAAATGCATAAGAGTTGGAGTCAGTACCCAAATTTTCGCCACTACCGCCACCATAAAACCTTGGTATAAGCAAATTAAACGTCTCGGGGATGCTGTAACTGTATTCTGTGATGTATTCTTTACTCAATCCTCCGGTTATTTCTGCTTTTGGTGTTCCATCCGGATTTATAGTTAACTCACTCTTACTGCGGGTACTGTGAGCTGCATACTCTTGCGTTGCCAATAGATTGGTAGCATTGAGGCCTATGCCTAATAATACTCCTACAATCAAAATTCCCACCTGTTTTAAAAAAGGCATCAATTCTTTTTGCTTAATGGCTTTTATCAGATATACTATCCCTAATATAACTACCATAAAAAACAAATAATACGTCATTTGAACATGGCCGGCATTAATTTCCAGTGCCATCCCCAAAGCAGTTAGTACAAAACCCGGTAAATAGCGGTTTTTAAATACCGCCAAAATACCCGCAAGCACCAATGGCATATAAGCTATGGCATGAGCTTTGGCATTATGCCCGGCTCCAAAGATGATAATTAAATAAGTAGAAAACCCAAAACTCAACGCCCCCAGAATAGCCAGCTTCCACTCTACTTTAAGCACGGTCAGAAGGATAAAAAAACTTAAAAAATACAGAAAAACATAATCTGCAGGCCTGGGCAGAAAACGCAACAACTGATCAAATTTCTGGATGTAATTATACGGATAATACGCACTTACCTGATAAGCCGGCATACCCCCAAAAGCACGATTTGTCCAGTATGGTTCTTCTCCGTGTGCCGTTCTGTAATCTACTATTTCCTTAGACATGCCCCTAAATTGAGCAATGTCACTCTGAAATAACATTTTGCCTTCCAGAGCAGGAGAAAAATAAGCTAAGGAAGCTATAACAAATAATATAAAGGCAATTAAGAAAGGAATGTACCTGTTGTTCATAGGTAGATGTTGGATTATTATTGAGTTATTTATGTATATCCTAAAATCCGTAAAGATTTATCTATTACCCCCATCACACGTCAGTAAAAGCAATGCTTGCTTCGGGTTTCACCATAGCTAAGGCTAAGCCTCAAACCTGTGTTTACCTTTACTAACATACGCTTGAGTTTTTCATCGCGAAAAACCTTGCGGATTCTAGGTATATGATTTTATTTGTTAATGGACTTTTATCAGTTAAAAGCAAAAATACAATATTACTTTATGCTCCTGCTTTGCGGATTGTTTAGCTAATAGAGAATTACCCCCTAATTTTCAGCAGACAAACCCACTTATTTCACCGTTAACAGAGTCAAAGATACAGTTTTTTACAGTGTTGCCGGACAAAAAATAAAGTTTGTTTTTTGTAAGGTGTTACGATGCTGTTTTAACATGGGTGATATAGCGTTTTGTTGAATAAAAAAGACCAATACCGTACTGATTATTTATACAAAGCTGCCGTAATCTTTCTATTTTAATAACCTGAATTCAGTTAATAGCTTTGAGAAGATTTTTATTATTATTGAGGGGGGTACGTTTGGCCTATCTAAAAAAAGCCTTTGAATAACCAGTATTTAATCACAAAAAACTACGGATTAACTATTACCAAATAGTATTAAAGTATTGTTAAATTTTACAATTGGTTATAATAAACGCCTCGTTTTTCTGTTTAAAGGTAATAGACAACCCTACATAAACAATAATTTTAAATTTAAAACAATTATTATGAAACACAGTATTAAATTTTTTACGATTCTGACCCTTATTTTTGGAATGGGATTTACCATGGTTTCCTGTAATGACGATGACGATGATGAACCAAAACAAGACGAAATTATAAATTTTGAAGCCGAACTAAAAGGTGCTAATGAGGTACCACCAAATCAAGTGGACTCTATTGGTACTGCAACGGCAACCTACAACAAGACTACCAAAATTTTAACGGTAAATGTAACGCATAACGTAGAAGGTGTTACCAGTGCCGATGTAAGCAAAGCTGCGAAAGGCGAAAATGGCGATGTAGTATTTCCGTTTTCTTCAACAGATTCTCCAATGAAATTGACTACTCCGGAACTAACTACCGAGCAGGAAACCGATTTAATGAATGGTTTGTATTACATAAACATTCATACCGAAGACTATCCTGATGGTATTATACGCGGGCAATTAGAGAAGAAAGCCGAGGCAGAAGAACAATAAAACATTCCCTTTTTTTAGAAAGAAGCCGGTACTTAATTGTAAGTACCGGCTTTTTTCTTACCCTTAATTACAATTTTATTTTTTGCTGAATGGCATCTATCATGGCCTACCCTATTTTAAAACGTATTATTCATACCAAATCTAATTGTACTTTGTTCGATAAATACCCCCTTTATTTATTTGGCTCAATTACCATATTGGCGAGTATGCTACAAAATAAAATACCTTGGAACAAGGCAAAAATAATGGCATGAATAATCCAGATTAACAAAAAGTGTTAAAGTTTTTAACACTTCTATTGTTTATTAACAAAGTTCTCCTTACTTTTATCTGCCAATTAACCCATTTTAGTCGCTAGATAATGCATTTTAGACTTATTCTCTATCACCTCTACTCTCGCAAACGGTAATTCAATGTTTATCGTTAGCGTATGGTAATAGTATAGATTATATGGGGTTGATGCTTAAAGTTGTGTTGTACAGAGGAATTGGTTAAAAAAAGCGACATCTGTCTGGATAGACAGATGCCACTTTAGATGTTTTAGCTCACAGTGTTTTTATTCTTTTTATAAGGAATTCGTGAAACATTTAAGCAAAAAAATGCCCCGAATTGGAAGTCGAGGCGGCTTAAATGTTTTCACAACGGAATAATCCTTATTGTGATTTGCTTTTAAAAATTGTAACACAAATATATATAATTTATTTAGATGAAACAAGCATTAAGAAATTTTCAACATTTTTACAGAAAGCAAAGTTTAAAATTTTTAATGCAAAAACGTGGTGTTTACACCCCTTCTTATTTTTATAACTTACTCACTATTAATTACTAAAACTTAAAAATATGAAAAAAATATTAGGATTAGACCTAGGAACAAATAGTATTGGTTGGGCATTGGTAAATGAAGCCGAAAATAAAAACGAACAATCAGAAATTATAAAATTAGGCGTTCGGGTAAATCCTTTAACAGTTGATGAAAAAACAAATTTTGAAAAAGGAAAACCACTTTCTACTAATGCCGATAGAACTCCTAATTAAAAACGGTTTTATTACTGATAAAACACCTTTAACAGAAATAGGAAAAGGAACAACACATCAAACGCTTGAATTAAGAGCAAAATCGGCAAAAGAAAAAGTTTCATTAGAAGAGTTGGCTAAAATTTTCCTCGCTATCAATAAAAAAAGAGGTTATAAAAGTAGCCGAAAAGCACAAAATGAAGACGAAGGTCAAGCCATTGATGGAATGAGTGTTGCACGAGAATTATACGGAAACAATTTAACCGTTGGGCAATATGTTTTTAATCTTTTGGAAAATGGCAAAAAATACATCCCTGATTTTTATCGTTCTGATTTACAGACTGAATTTGATAAAATTTGGAATTTCCAAAAACAGTTTTATCCCGATATTTTAACGGATGAATTGTACCAAAATTTACAAGGGAAAAATAAAACGCAAACTTGGGCAATTTGTAAAGAACCTTTTAATATTGTCGGAATTAAAAT
>PDWI01001970.1_pt1 | contig 31734 bp, 22 predicted proteins | sample 1430891 | NCBI WGS metagenome assembly PDWI01 (sample SAMN01162508, study PRJNA174530) | Oral metagenome, whole genome shotgun sequencing project. | biome: Marine environment; feature: Marine mammal; material: Swab sample of the gingival sulcus; isolation source: swab sample of gingival sulcus... | reverse complement strand
TAAAATATTTATTTATTTTGTCCTTGAATTCGCTCATATGATATATTTGTTTGGTTATCAGCTACAAATATATAAAATATTTGCGAATTCTTTTTTTTTTATGGAAAAGCCCTAGTTTGCCGAGCTATTTTTTATGTTATATATATTCGAAAATATAATTGTAATCTGCTGATTATAAAAATATTATCCCTACTGTAAATAACGTAATAAGAATTAGAACGGGTAGTTATAAATTGTTTCTGCTCGCCATTTTAAACAAGATCTAGAAAGCGGATAATATCCTGATTCGATAGCTTGGCTTATACCCGAAAATCTTACATATTTAAACCATTGCTCGTAGGCAGCAAAAGCTAATTTTACGGTTCTGTTGTTAATAGAGCTATTCTCAGGATACTCAAACATATTCTTGTAAATTTTAGTATCAGTAAAAAATGAATATTCTAACAAATCATAAAGTTTGCTTTTTTTCCTTATGTAAGCAACATTTTTATTGTAAAATACAGGTAATTCATAATAAAGTACAGTTGCTGATTCATCTTTTGGTAGTAATTGTTGAATCATAAAAAGAGCTTGCACTTCAACGGAAACTAAAAAATATTCGTCATCGTCACAATACCATATACGATCTCTATCGTAAAGTGCCTTTCTTTTGTCGCCCTTATAACTAAGTAATTCTGCAATTATCGCTAATGTATCTGTTATTTCCATATACTCTATATGCCGAGAGTACAATTTGCAACCAGTAGAGTCTTCTTCTATACAAAAAAATAATTCATGATTTTTTCTTGGCAAATTAAATATTCTTCCTTTATATTTATGAGTAATTACACAGAAGTTTTGTGAATATACATTTACTTGAATGCTAAATAATATTATTAAAATAATTAGTTTATTCATTTTCCAATATATTTTTAAATTCTTGTTTTTCTTTAATTTTAGTAATTATTCTATATCCTACCGTATCTACTGAACCTAATTTTGTATTGATAATCAAAGGAGGCGCTTTTCTTTTCCAAAATTCATACTTAGGACTTTCATAAGTTTTCATAATACTTTCAATTTTTAATGTTTTGTAATAAATATTTTTATTTTTTTTATAATCAATACTTATGTTAAATCGAAAATTAAAACGCTGATTATCAGTGAGTTACGCAAACAGGATAAATTTATAAGGTACTGATTTTCACATTATTACAGAAAACACCGAGCTGTTAATTTTTAGAACTCCAAAAGTTAGATTTTATTTTATCCGACGTTTTTTTACCGCAAGACGCGCAACGTTTTCCTTTTGCGTTCTTTGCTGTTAAGTGCGTCAAATTTAGCAAATAAAAATTTAATTACAAATTTAATTTTCATTTTTGTTATATTTAATAAATTTTGCTTACTTTTGTCCGAACACAGAATAAAAAAATAGAAATGAAAAATTATCAATATGCAGCAATAGACATCGGCTCAAATGCTATGCGTCTATTAATTAATAATGTCATACCGGGAAAAAATTACAAAAAAGCACTAACGAACAAATTGGTTTATCTCCGAATGCCTTTGCGACTTGGTGGCGATGTTTTTATAAACAACAAAATAAGCGATTCTAAATTTGAGGAATTTTTGAAAGCAATGAAAATTTACAAAGAATTACTCGATTTTTATAAAATAACCGACTATCGAGCCTGTGCCACCTCTGCAACCCGCACTGCCGAAAACGGGGCAGAAGTAATTGCCAAAATCCAAAAAGAAACCGGCATTAAAATCGACATAATCGACGGAAACGAAGAGGCTTTGTTGCTGTTCAAAACCAATTTGTACAATTTGCCCAACGGGAAAACCTTTTTGTCGGCTGACCTTGGCGGGGGCAGTCTGCAACTAACGCTTTTTGCCGACGAAAAACTTATTTGGACGCACTCGTACAAAATCGGAACTGTCAGGCTTTTGAACAATTTGGTCGAAGACGCCGAGTTTGACGCACTCGACAAAAGATTGAAAGAAATCAAAAAAGAATACAAAAATATTCGAGTGATAGGGTCGGGCGGAAACATCAATAAAATCAGCAAGATATGTGGCGAAAAAACGCTCGAAATTGATGATGTTGAAAAACTATACGATGAACTAAAAGATTTGTCGGTTCTCGAACGTATGAAAGAATACAAATTCCGCGAAGACCGAGCCGACGTTATTGTGCCGGCTGCCAAAATTTATATCGATTTGCTTAAAACACTTGGCGAAGAAAAAATATTTGTCCCAAAAATTGGCTTAGTCGATGGGATTATCCGAGAATTGTACGAAAAATATCATTGATTGCGGTGTCGGTTGGCTTTTTGTAGTGGGCTTTGGTTATTGGGGGCAGGTGAATTTTTGCCCCTGTTTAGTTTCGAGTTGTTTTAATCTTTTTTCGATTTTGTGAACAATCTCAAAATTCTTTACGCGTCCCCATTTTGGGGCAATAAGCATATCTTGCGGAGCCTCGCTCGTAAATCGTTCGATAGCTACTTTTGGGGTCAAAAGCTCCAAGAATTTTACAACCAAGTCGATATAACTTTCGAGAGTAAACAAATTATAATCGTCGGGGTTTTTATAAAAATCCTTAGCCATTATGGTGTTTTTTACAATCTGCAATTGGTGCAATTTCAGCAACGTAAAATCCAATTTTGATAATTCAACAGCGTGGTTTAGCATATCGGTTTCCGTTTCGGTGGGCAAACCTAAAATTAAATGCAAACCCGTAATTAGTCCTCTTTCGGCGGTCATTTCGACCGCATTTTTTGTTTCCTCGAACGTGTGTAATCGGTTGATTCTCAGTAAAGTATCGTTTTTTGTTGTTTCAGCCCCAAATTCTATCAAAATAAAATATTTTTTTGACAATTCGGCCAGAAAATCAAGTATTTTTTCATCAACACAGTCGGGGCGCGTGGCGATGACAAGCCCTATAACTCCCTCAACAGTAAGCGCTTCGAGATATATTTTTTTCAGAAAATCAAAATCGGCATAAGTGTTCGAGTACGCTTGAAAATATGCCAAATAATTTTGTGATTTATATTTTTTTGCAAAAAAATCAATACCTTCGTGTAACTGTTGTTTTACGCTTTTTTTGGGAGAGCAATAAAAAGGCTTAAAAGTGTTGTTATTGCAGTATGTACAGCCTCCACGTCCTTTTTTTCCATCGCGATTTGGACACGTAAAACCCACATCTACCGAAATTTTTTGGACACGTTGCGGAAATAATTGTTTGTAAAAATTGGACGCCGAATTATATAACATCAAAGGTATTTATTTTGTTATTTTTTGGTGCAAATTTCGCATTTTTTCAACAACTACAAAGTTCTTTAAAATTATTTATAATAAAGTGCGCTTAATTTAATGAAGTTTTTTTTATAATTCGCTTATAATCAGAAATTTAACTTAAATCTTAAAATTCTCAACTCTCAATTCTCAATTCTCAACTCTCAATTCTCAATTCTCAACTCTCAATTCTCAATTCTCAATTCTCAATTCTCAACTCTCAATTCTCAATTCTCAACTCTCAATTCTCAATTCTCAATTCTCAACTCTCAATTCTCAACTCTCAATTCTCAATTCTCAATTCTCAATTCTCAATTCTCAATTACAAAAAAAAGAACTAAAAACTTAAATAAATAAGTCTTTAGTTCAATGAAAAAATGAAAAAAAAGTATATTATTTTTCAGGGGCATTTTTTAGTACTTCTAACAAGAAATCCCATACTTTTTTAACTGTCGAAATTTCAACTTTTTCGTCAGGAGAGTGAGGGAATCTGATAGTAGGCCCAATGGATATAGCTTCGATGTTAGGATATACACCCATCAAAAGCCCGCATTCCAAACCGGCGTGAACCGCATAAAGGTCAGCTTTTACGCCAAACATTTTTTCGTAAGTAGCGTCCATTAGTTTTGCGATAGACGAATCCGGCACTGGTTGCCAACCCGGATATTGTCCGTCAAACCAAACTTTGTCGGCATTTGCAAGCAAGTAAATTGCCTCAAACGTATCTTCCACTTCTTTTTTGGCAGAATCTACGGAGCTTCTGATAAGAGCAGCAACTTGTATTTTGTCTTCGTGCATTTCCACAATCGACAAGTTTAGCGAAGTTTCTACCAAGCCGGGCATTGCCAAGCTCATTCGCATAATTCCGTTAGGTGTCGAATGAACAGCGTTGATTAGTGCATCTTGGGTAGCTTTGTCGATAACAAATTCTATTTCGTTAGTTTTTTCCACAAAAAATTCCAGACCAGCGTCAGATTCTTTGTATTCATTTTTGTATTGCGCCTCAAACGATTTCACCATTTCTTCAAATTTGGCAACGTCGTCTTGAGCAACTGTTACAAATGCGTAACCTTCGCGAGGTATAGCGTTTCGCATATTTCCGGCAACAAAACGCGATAGACCGATGTTGAGGTCTTTGTTGGCGTTGAAAAGGAAGCGGAACAATAATTTTGCAGCGTTACCTCTTTGGAGTACTATGTCCATTCCGGAGTGTCCGCCTTTCAAGCCTTTGATGTTTATTTTGTATTGTTGAGTAGCTTCCGGCACAGGTTGTTTATCGTACAAAAATTCAACATTTGCGTCTGTTCCGCCGGCACAACCAATACAAATAGCACCTTCGTCTTCAGAATCCAAATTTATCAATATATCGCCGTCAAGAATACCGGGTTTTAGACCGAAAGCACCTGTCATACCGGTTTCTTCGTCGATTGTAAAAAGCGCTTCGAGAGCAGGGTGGGGAATATCGTCTGCCTCAAAAATAGCCATTGTGATAGCTACTCCCATTCCGTTGTCGGCGCCAAGCGTGGTACCATCTGCTGTAACCCATTCGCCATCTACGTAAGCAGTTATGGGGTCTTTTTCAAAATCGTGTACCTTGTCGCTGTTTTTTTGTGGCACCATGTCGAGGTGTCCTTGCAAGATAATTTTTTTTCTATCTTCAAGACCTTTGGTCGCAGGTTTTTTGAAAATCACATTTCCTACTTCGTCAACAAGTACATCTAAATTTCTGTCTTCGCCCCATTTGCGCATAAATTCGATAATTTGCTCCTCTTTTTTCGAGGGACGTGGAATTTTTGTCAATTCAACAAAATTTTTCCATACATTTTTAGGTTCTAATTTTAATAAGCCTTCGTTCATATTACTTTAATTTTTAGTATTTCTAAATCATTCCAAAATTATAAAAAATATATTTAATAAAAAAAGTTTTATCTTTTTTACTTAAAAAAAAATATAAATAAAACTCTAAAATATTATTTAGATTTATTGTCTTTTGTGTTGATTATAAGGAAGTTATGCTGAAAGTTTTTTCTTTTGATAGTTGAAATAAAATATTTTGACAACAAAACATAGTTTTAGGTTTCGCATGTCTAACCGCATATTTAACCGCAAAGGACGCAAAGTTAATCGCATATTTAACCGCAAAGGACGCAAAGTTAATCGCAAAGAGCGCAAAGGACGCAAAGTTTTTAAGTTTGTTGTGAGCGTAAGGCTTTGGTAGTTAAGGTTTTAATGGGCGTGCCACCCAAAACCCAAAACCCAACACCCAACACCTAAAATCCAATACCTAAAATCCAACACCCAAAATCCTCATCTTGCTTAATTATTTAGGGTCAGATAGTTTAATTTTATCGAAGAAAACAAGAATTAAGGATAATATAATTATTACTGAGGTTGCAATAAAAATGGACAATAGTTTGTTTGTTATTGTATCATTAATCAAGAACAATGCAAAAACAGCTAATGTGAATATTATTGCATTAACAACCCGTCTTTTAGGTTCAATTTTCAGATTTGCTCCACAGTTCTCACATTTCCACGATTTCCACAATAGTCTAAAATAAATTTTCTTTAATTTTTGCCAATAACTGTATTTATGATTACAATTCGGACAGTGATGTAACTTATTCATAATATCTATTTTAAAGGTTTATTCCTTACAAAATAAAATAAAAAAAATGAAAATCCCCAAAAAAAAATATTTTTTTTACTTTTTTTAATTTTTTATATCATTTAAAATTCGCATGTATTCTCGTTATGAAAAATCTAAATACTTGTCAGTAAAGGCAAGTGCAAGTTTGAAATTGAAAATATAAACATAGTTTTATGCACTCAACTTTTCGTTTTTTTTCGCAGCTCTAACCGCAAAGGACGCAAAGTTAATCGCATATTTAACCGCAAAGGACGCAAAGCTAATCGCATATTTAACCGCAAAGGACGCAAAGCTAATGCAAAGAGCGCAAAGGACGCAAAGTTTTTAAGTTTGTTGTGAGCGTAAGGCTTTGGGAGTTAAGGTTTTAATGGGCGTGCCACCCAAAACCCAACACCTAAAACCCAAAACCCACCCCCCAGTTTTTAGCTCACAAAAATAGTCTTTTTAGCTCATATTTGCATATTTTTGAGCCATAAATAGTTATTTTGTGAGCCACAAAAACAGCCAAAGGCCAAAAACCAAAGGCCAACACCCAACACCCAACACCCAGTTTTTAGCTCATATTTGCATATTTTTGAGCCATAAATAGTTATTTTGTGAGCCACAAAAACAGCCAAAAGCCAAAGGCCAACACCCAACACCCAACACCCAAAAAACACCCCCAAACACCTCACTTCTCAGTTCTAAACAGCAATATTTTTTTGATGTAAATATCGCCAAGCGTACTGATTTTAAGCAAGTAAGGAGCCGTTGGCAGGTCGCTTAAATTTAGCGACAGATTTTTTTGAGAGTTGTACTTAATTTTTTTCAAAATTTGACCATTTAGCGCTATAACCTCAATTTTTGTTACCGGAATAGAATCAGGAGTACGCAAATAAAAAATTTGAGAACTCGGATTAGGAAAAACCTCAATTCGCGTAATTTTCTTTACAGTACTCGTATCGCCGTATGCAAACGACTTCATCGCCGACGGTTTCGATTCCTTGTCGGCATAAATCGCCGTCGCAAAATACACATACACGCCGTCGGAGTTTATAATATCCTGAACCGTTGTCGGCGTATTAGTCTCCAAAATAGGTTTTAGGTTCTTATATATAATGTATTTGTCGGGTGTGGGGTGGGGCGCCTCCCAATTTATGGAAATTAAAGTATCATCTGAAATTGTAGCGTCGAAACTTGTAGGAGGCTGTAAATCAGTGTTTTGGTGCGGAAAATAACCCTGCATTTCGTTCGGATTTATCCTGAACGGGTCTAACCAAATATTTAATTTTCGGTTGTCCAAATTGTAATCGTCCCAAGCGTGATAAAATTGCTGAAAATAATCGTCGATATTATGGTCGCACGAAGCATCGCCACCGCTCAAATTGCCGATTAGTTGCATTTCAGTTGTAAATAATCCGGCACCCGACGAGCCTTTTTCGGTTGTTCCCTCGTGCCAACGTTTTATTTGCCAATGTTTGTGAGAATCGTAATTTGTAAAACTCCCAATTTCGGGAGGTGCGTAGCTTATCGATATTTTTTTTTCTTTGCCCTCAGGGTGATGAATGCAAATGGAAGTGTCTGAATATGAGGGAGTTCTATCCCAGCCGGCGTAGTACGGATTGTAGCTCGGTGGCGGAACTTCTGAAAGTTGCAAGAGCGTAAAATCTAACATTTCGTCGGCGGTTGCAACCAGTTTACTGCCGGCTATTGTTTGGGCTTCGGAGCTGTTGGCAATGTCGCAGTCGGAATTTTCGTAATTGAAATAAAAAACCGCCGAGTTGGCTTCTTTTTGGGTGTGTATGCAGTGATTTGCGGTCAGCACGTAGGGCGTGTTGTCGAGCGCTGTATTTGCCATCATTGTACCTGTGCAAACAAAATACGACGACGATTTGTCTTCTTTGTAATAAATTTTCGTAACCGCTTTTTTGAGTTTTTGCCAGCGAGGGTCTTTGTTGCAATTTATGTCTATTTCGCACCAGTCGATGTCGTCTTTTATGGGGCGATAAGCCAGCCCGATGTCCGAAATATAAAACGCGGGATTTTGCTCGTTCGACAGTGGTAATTGCAGTTCTACGAGTATCGTGTCCGACGGAATAAATTTTGTAGGAAGTATTTTAGAATTTTTGGAATTATTTTTGGTAATTGCTCCTATAACGTGATGCAATTTAGGGTCAAAAATAAAAAGTTTGAAATCTAAATTTGTGTAAAAGTTGCTGAATATCAGACTTATACCTTGTGTGTTGGGGGCGGCTATTTTTAGATAATAAATTTTGCTTGAATCGGTTTTTATGTATTTTTCAAAATCAAAATGTATATCAACCTCGCGATTTATTGCAAAACGAAATCTTTTTTCAAACAGATTTTTTTGGTCTTCTAACAGATATTTTGTTGCATCAAAGTTGTTTATTGAGTATTGTTTGGCTATTTTTTCATCAACATTATTATAAAAATAATATGGCAATTGATTGGTTTGGAGTTGGGAAAATAAAAAATGAGGAAATAGTGTTAAAAATACCAATAAAATTTTTTTCATAATCAGAAAATTATTAATTTAGACACAAAATTAAACAAAATAAGAATGAAAATAAAAATAATAAACGGCCCCAACCTGAACTTGTTGGGCGACCGCGAACCTACTATTTACGGAACAACCGATTTTCGCACATATTTGCGTTATTTGAACGAAAAATATTCGCTGATGAAAATAGAATATTCGCAAAGTAATTTTGAGGGCGAAATAATTGATTTTTTGCACAAAGGCAGAGACAAGTTTGACGGATTTGTGCTGAACGCCGGTGCTTACAGTCATTATTCTATCGCTATCCGAGATGCCATTGCCGGCATAAAAACGCCGGTTGTTGAGGTACACATTAGTAATATATACAATCGCGAGGAATTTCGACAAAAATCTGTCATTTCGGCTGTTTGTAGCGGCGTAATTACCGGTTTTGGATTAAAATCTTACGAGCTTGCAATAAATAGTTTTCTACAAAATTAATATGTCAAACTCATAAAAATTTTATTTTTTAGTAAAGAAATTTTAATTTTGCAACAAATAATGCGAAAAGATAATTTTTTTTTCTATATTAGCAAAAAATTATAATATTCCCAATGAGACAAAGTTTAAGAATACGAATTTTTATTACCATTTTTATTTCGGTATCAATAATATACGCGATATCTACCACGTTGATATTGTTGGAGGTAAAGCAAATTTTTACACAAAATCTTATTACAGAAACACGAAAATTAATAAAAAATCATACGATTTTGTTCAATAAATTTTTTGAAGAAGATATAGAAATTCTTCATTCGCTCAAAAATACAATGTCGGCTTTGTCGCAACAACACAGGTATGAAAATTTTTTGAACGACGAAGATTTTATTGTCGAAGAAATTATGCAAGAAACCGACCAGTTTACGGCATTGGGCATAAACTGGGAATTTGCTTACATCGATTCTACGTATAAAAAAAATCACGGGCGTGTTAAGTTTGATTATTTTTGGGAAAACGGAAGCGTTAAGATGATGCGTGATACGCTAAATCTTGAAAAAGACGACATTGATAGTTACTATTACAAATTCAAAAGAGGTAAAAAAGATGGCGTAACCGATATTTATACCTATTCGTACACCGGTAGGCAGGAAGACGAGCAACTCGTTACGAGTATTGCCGTGCCGGTTTTGCAAAACGACCAATTTGTGGGGCTTATCGTTGGGGATATTGCTTTGGATAGGTTTAGTGAAATAATTTCGGAGGTAAAACCGGTAAGCGAAGCGCGTACATTTTTGATTTCCGAAAGTGGAAATATTGTTGCTAATAGTGATAATCAGCACATAAATAAACATATTGGCGAAATTCTGAAAAATGACTTGGTAAAACATAATGTTATTAGTAAAATATCTGAATTGAAGAGTGTTTATTATGTTGAAAAAGATGAATTTGGCGAAGAAAATATCGTTATCATTGAACCGTTTTATTTTGGTTCGATAAAAAGTGTTTGGAGCGTTGGCGTTATAATTCCAAAAAGTACCGTCTCTAAAATCTCAAATCGAATTTTGTTTTTGGGGCTTGTTATCGCTGTTTTTGGATTTTTATTACTGATTATAACTGTTATAGTTGTCAGTAATTCGATTACAAAACCTATAAATGAAGCTGCAAACAGCCTGTTCAAATTGTCAAAATTGGAAATAAAAGATGATTTGAAATTGGAAATAAAAAATAAAGACGAAATTGGGCAGATGAACGGCGCCATAAATACTCTGGTGGATTCGTTGTCGGAAATTAAAAAATTCTCGCAAGATATTTCCAAAGGTAATTTGAATACCGAATTGAAAGTCAAAGGGGATACCGACGTGTTGGGACACGCATTGCTCGAAATGCAACGAAGTTTGCGTATTGCAAAAATAGAGGAAGAAAAGCGAGAAAAAGAAGAAAAAATGCAAAAATGGGCGGTAAAAGGTGAATCCGATATTTCAACTATCCTTAGGGAATACGCCCAAAATATCGACGAATTGGCTTATCAAATTATTAGTTATTTGGTAAAATATACCGGAGCGTCGCAAGGGGCTTTGTTCATAATAAACGAAGAAAAACGAAGAATTGAGTTGCAGGCTGCTTATGCTTACAATCTCCGGAAATTTGTCCAAAAACACATTCCTTTGGGCGTGGGCTTGGTCGGGCGTGCCGTCGAGGAGAACGAAACGATATACATTACCGATATTCCGGAGGGTTACACAAGCATAATTTCCGGTTTGGGCGAACGCGAACCTCGCTCTTTGTTGATTGTGCCGTTCAACTTCAACAAGGTTATTTACGCCGTTGTCGAATTGGCGTCGTTTGAGGATTTTAAGCCTCACGTTAGGCGATTTGTCGAAAGAATTGGGGTAAGTGTTGCTTCGACGGTGGCAAACTTAAAAATTACTCTAAAATCAAACGAACTCGTGGCCGACCTGCAAAAACGTTCGGACGAACTCTCGATGAAAGAGGAAATAATGAGGGAGAATATCGAAGAAATGCAAACTACTCAAAACGAAATGCAACGAAGAGGCGAAGAATACGAAAATGTTGTTTCGGCGCTTAATATGGTTTCGTATGTTGTTGAGTATGATATGGATAGAAGAATAATAAATATTAACGACAAATTTTTGAAACTTATTGGAAAGTCGAAAAAAGAGATGATTGGAACCGAGCAAGGGGTTTATATGATTAACGAGGACAGAGAGACACAATTGAATCAACTTTGGGAACAATTGTCGCTCGGTAAAGTTACCATATTCGACCAACAAGCTGTGATTGGTACCAAAATTTTGTGGTTCTCCGAAGCCTATATTCCTATTTTTGACGATGCCGGCAGACCTTACAAGGTTATAAATATTATTAATGATATAACAAATTGGAAAGATGATAAATAATTATCAGTTTTTATGTTTAATATTGTAAATAAATATTAGATTTGGTCTGTGAAATAACAATCGGTGGCTTTAAACTTTCGCAACAACGCATAAGTTCGCATTTTTATTGATTACTAATATTGATAAATTTATAAATCATTTTCTGAAATAATAAGTAGAAATTTATGAAACAAAAAGTATTTTTAACACTAATAATTGTAATAAGTGGATTGGTTTTGTCGGCTCAAAACGACCCTACTAATCAGGTTTATAAAATTCCGGATTCTATTTTAGATAGAACCCAACAGGTTAATTTTGAAGATATTTTGTCCGATTCTACCGAATCGATGTACGAACTTCAAACGCAAAAATTGATGAAAAATTTGTTTTTGGGTGGCTTTATTTTTATGACTTTGGTTGTGATTTTTATGGTGTATATCAATAAAACCAAAATAAAAGAAATCGTAAAATTGATAAAGGAACAGGAACAAAAATTGATGATAAAAGAGTTTGAAACCAAAAAATTTAGTACAATCATAAACAACACAATCGACGCAATAATAATTACGTCAAAATCGGGCGATATTTTGTGGAACAACAACAGTTTTATGGAATTATACAACTATAAATCGGACGAAATTGAAAATAAAAAAATAGATTTATTGAAAAATATTGACGACGAAACATACAAACGATTTGAAGAGGATTTGAAGCAAAACAAGGCTATTCAATATACTTTTGAAGACAAAAACAAAGACCGGAACACAATTTATATTCACCGTCGGATAATTCCGATGATAGACAACGGCAGCGATGAAGTAAATTATGCCATTATCGACACAGATTTTACGGCCCTGAAATTATACACCGATTTAAAATAAAAGCCAACAGCCAACAGCCAAAAGCCAAAAACCAAAAGCCAACAGCCAACAGCCAAAAGCTAAAAAAAAATAACCAAATGAAAAAAAGTCTAATTTTAATATTTTTATTCCCGATATTTTTAAACGCCCAAGTCGATACGGTTACCCCGTCGCTTGTAAAATGGCTAACAATAGAACAAGCCGAAGAACTTTGTGCCACCGAGCAACGCCCTATTTTAATTGATATTTATACCGATTGGTGCGGCTGGTGTAAACATATGTTGAAAACGACATATTCTAACAGAGGAATAGCATCGTACATAAATAATAATTTTTTTGCGGTTCAACTAAACGCCGAAAATCAAGACACATTAATATATAATGGTAAAAAATATCCGCCAAGAGGAAAATACAGTTCGTTGGCGCTCGAATTGATGGACGGCAGAGCCAGTTTTCCGACCACAGTGCTTATTTCGCGCGACAGAGAACTGACAATTCCGATTCCGGGTTACCAAAAACCTCACGAAATAGAGCCGCTTTTGGTTTACTACAACGAAAATATTCACCGATTTATAAATATAAACGAATATCGAATAAATCATATTTTTACTTATCCGAATAATTTTAAAGAGGATTTGGAATGGTTGAAACCCGACGAAAAACCCGACACCAGCGGAACGCCAATTTGGACAGATATTACGGAAGTTTGGCAAAAATCACGAAAAGATAAACGTAAATTTGTGATTTTTACTGATTTTACCTACTGTTACAGTTGCAAAGTTATGAAAAAAATATCTTTTTCAGACCCGATTATTGCCGAAGAGGTCAATAAGAATTTTTATTTGTCGTATTTTGATTTTTTGACTACCGACACCATATCAATCAACGGTGTCGATTATACCAACAAAGGCAACGGATATGTAAATTCTTTGGTAATGAAACTCTACAACGGCAATCCCGGACTGCCGTCTATCGTTATTTTAGATGAAAATTTTGAAGTTCTGAGAATTTTGAACGGGTATGCAAATCCGTTAGCATTGGAGCCGTTTTTAGTGTATTATTCTTCTGATGCCTACAAAAAACAAACGTATCAGGATTTTTACAAAACTTTTGAAAGTAAACTTAAATTAAAAAAATAGCCAAAACCCAACACCCAACCCCAAACTCCAAAAAAATGAAAAAAATATTAGTAACAGGTTCAAAAGGACAATTAGGCAACGAACTGCAACTTATTGCCAGCGTAACAAAACACACGTTTTTATTTACAGATGTTGAAGAATTGGACATCACAGACGAGAAAGCCATTGAGGAATTTTCGGACAAAAATGAAATTGATTTGGTAATAAATTGTGCTGCATACACGGCGGTTGATAGGGCAGAGGAGGACGAGAAAATTGCCTATGCCATAAATGCTGTGGGGGCTAAAAATCTTTGTTGGCTTGCCCAAAAGGCTGATGTGCCGTTCATTCACGTTTCTACCGATTATGTGTTTGACGGAAAAAATCACAAGCCATACGTCGAAAGCGATGCCACAAATCCGCAAAGTATATACGGAAAAACCAAATTGGAAGGCGAAAAAATTATATCTAATTATTCTAAATCCTTGATTATTCGTACATCGTGGCTTTATAGTACTTTTGGTAATAATTTTGTGAAAACAATAAAATCGATAAGTGCAAGAAATTCTACTATTTCGGTTGTTGATGACCAAATCGGAACGCCTACGTACGCAAGGGATTTAGCGGCTGCTATAGTGAATATTGCAAACAAAATTTTCGCTAACGACAAAGTTAATTACGGCATTTATCATTATAGCAATCAGGGTGTTTGCTCGTGGTACGATTTTGCGGAGGCTATCGTAAAAATTACGAACACCGAATGTTACGTAAAACCGATTGATTCATCGGCATTTCCGCGTCCTGCTACGCGTCCGTATTACAGCATTTTGAATAAACAAAAAATCATTAAGGAGTTTGATATTCATATTCCGCATTGGCGAGAAAGTTTGAAAGATATGCTCTCAAAATAGTCTAATTGTAATATTTATCTATTGATTTTGATAGAGTTTCGTATATTTTTTCATAACTATCGTTTGATTCTTTTAGAAATTCTAAATGTTTATTTATAATTTGGTAATCTTTTCGGCGTGCCGGACCTGTTTGTATTTCGGTCGGATTTGAATTTATAATTTTTTCAAATGTTGTTTCGATAAGCGGGGTAAAAATCTCAAAATCAATATTTTGCTGTTCGGCTATTTTTTGTGAAATATGGAAAATATGATTTGTAAAATTGTTTACAAAAACAGCTATCAAATGCAGTGATAATCGTTGAGAGGAGTTGTAATTATAAACGTTTGTGCTTAACGATTTGGATAGGTTTACCAATTTTTCGAGAGTTGTTGGGTCGGAGGCTTCTACAAAAATCGGCAATTCCGAGAAACTTACAAAAACGTCTTTTTTGAATGTTTGTAGCGGGTATATAACTCCAAATTTGTCTGAATTTCCTGATAGAACGTCAATATTTGTTGTGCCGGACGTGTGGACTATCAGCTTGTTAGTCAGTTGTTTATGATGCGCAACGGTTTTTATTGCGTCGTCGTTTGTGGCTATTATGTACAAATCGGCTTCTTGCACTTGCCCGATGTCGTTGGAATGTGAGCAATTTAGTTGTTTGGCCAATTTTTCTGCATTTTCGGCTGTTCGGCTGATTACTTGAACTATTTTATGTCCGGTTTTTAGTATGTTCAACGATAAATTTGTTGCCAAATTGCCTGAACCAATAATAACTATTTTCATTTGTGGGTTTTGGGTTTTAGGTTTTGGGTTTTGGGTGTTAGGTTTGGGGTTGATAGTCAGTATTTTAACTTTTAACTTTTAACTTTTTTACTTTTTAACTTAATATTTTCTGACGCAAAAAAAACTGTCATAAATGACAGTTTATATACTTTTAATTCCTATAACTAAGCTGACACAGCCTTCTTTTATTCCCTTGTTTTCTTTGTCGTTTGTTTTGGGTACTTTTATCAGTATTTTTATTCGTTTTGTCGAATTTGGTACATAATCGAATATTTTTTTATTATCTTCTTTGTTGCTGTCGTATATTATACTATTATCCCAGTCGGTAATAACAAAATTTGGTTGCGGAATTTCTTGTTGTCCCATAATTATAAAACGATAGCCTAAACCTTTGTTTAGTGTTTTAAAAATCAGAATTTCCTCGCCTTCTGCTAATTTCATATAGTGGTATTTGCCGGTTAGAATGTAGTTATCTAACTGACTAACAACTTCTTGGGTTGTAAATTCCCTGCACTGCGAAAAAGATGTATTATAAAAAAGTACTGTTATAAGTATGCTAAATATTATTTTTTTCATGATTTTTTGTTGTTGCTTTTTCTAAATTTTGGTATATATATTTCTTATTAATGTAACTTTTGATTTTAATTTTTCAAATTCTTTTTGTGTCATTTCATTTTCAATATTATCAAAAATGTACTCTAATTCTCTAAGGTCTGTCAAATAATCTTTTATTATTTTTTCATTTTTGTATAGTTCTAACAAGCCAATGAGGTCTTTTAATGAGTATTTTTGTTCGTAAATCATCTTTGAAAGTTCGGTGTTATTTTCTACTTTATCTACCAACATTGACGATACGTATAAGCCTTCAACCCAGCCGCCTAAAACTATTAGGGTGGCGGTAATGCTGCGGTTGTTTACTTCGAGATACGAGTTTACCTCAGTAAATTGTTCGGATATAATATTTAGAACTTTGTCGCGATTATTTAGATTTTGTTGAACTTGATTTATGACTGAATCGTTGATTATATTCATAATTCCGATGTCTTCGGCCAGTTTTTTGCACGTAGCCATGTAGTCTATTTCTTGTTGGGTTTGGTTGAATATGGTCAAATAACTCAAATCGGCGCTGTAAACGCCTAAATTTAAGGCTTTTTGATATGTTGTTTCAAAATATGGGGCATTTGCCAGCGGTAAAATATAGGTGTCCGAAAATATAACCTCTGTTTTTTCCAAAACTAAGCCTGTTTCTACCGAAGTTGGCAGCGAGTAAAATATTTTCTGTGTTTGTTCAAAGGCTTCTTTGACTTCAACTGTCTCATTTTCAATGTTATAATCGGTGTCCGTATCGCCGGTTTCTTCGTCGCACGAAACAAAAAGCACTGAGAACATCAATATATACAAACAAATTTTTTTATTCATTTTATTTAATTTACTATCACTCTTCTATAAACGTTGAAAAACTTAAAAAATTGCAAACAAAGTAAATAGTTTTTTTTCGAGGGCTGTAAAATATTTTATAAATCAGGACTTAATAAATTTATATTCAGACAAAAGCGAACAATTTATTTTTTCAAAAAAATATTTCAAACACAAAAAAAATAATCAAAAAAACGGTACTTTTGTGTCGATTTTGAAAAATAACGTATATATATATTAATGTGTGCCCTAACAATAGTTCGGTATTTTTTTTTAACAGCCTAACAATCGGTATTTTATGTGCTTGTGAGAATTTCATTCTAAATCTCTGATAATTAGTGTTGTAATTATTGTTGTGAGGGCTTCGTTGTTCTCACTATTCAATTCTCAAATTAATATATTTGATAAATTTTTGTTCACAAAACTGAAATTATACGAAAAATCGAAATAAATTTTAATAAAATTAATAATCAATAAAAAAAAAGAAAAAGGAACTTTGAAATATAAAAAACTGTAAATCAGTAAAATACATAACTAAAAGTAATTTTATTTAACAAGAGTTAAAAAGTTTTGTTTTATTAATAAAAAAAATAAATATATTTGCACCACTTAAAAATTATGGTTAATTGTGTAAAAACAATAAAAAAGAAGAACAAAAAAAATAATAAGAAATGCAAAACAAAGGAGCAATAAGGCTACTAATCATTATTTTAGTGTTAGTCACACTTTATCAGTTATCATTCACCTATTTTGTTTTGGACGCAAAAAAAGATGCAAGAAACTACGCAAATGGTGATTTTAGAAAAGAAGCGGCATATCTTGACTCTATGGCAAATCAAGAAGTGTATAATTTCATTTGGATAAGAAAATACACGCTCAAAGAATGCCAAGAAAGACAAGTAAACTTAGGTTTGGACCTTCAAGGTGGTATGAACGTTGTGTTACAAGTATCTGTGCCAAATTTGGTAAGAGAATTGTCAAACAACAACCAAGACCCCAAATTCAACCAAGCTATAAAACTTGCAAAAGAGGAAGCCAAAACCAGTACAAACGATTTTATTTCGCTATTCCAAGAGAAATACGAAGAATTGGCTCCCGGCTCGCAGTTAGCTGCTATATTTGCACAAGCTCCGCAGTTGAGAGGACAAATCGACTTTTCGTACTCAAACGATCAAGTTATCGAATTACTTAGAACCGAATCGCAAGCGTCAATCGACAATGCGTTCAATATTTTAAGAACTCGTATCGACCGTTTTGGGGTTACTCAACCAAACATACAACAATTGGAACAATCAGGACGTATATTGGTTGAACTACCCGGTGTGAAAGAAGAAGACCGTGTTAGAAAATTATTACAACAAAGTGCATCATTGGATTTCTATTTGACCTACGAAGCTGCCGAAGTTTGGAAAACTATCGAAGAAATTGACAGCAAATTGGCAAAAATGGAAGCCGCGACAAATGGTGTAGATAATGAAATAACAGACGAAGTTGTTGTTGAAGATTCGACTGTTATGGAAAATTCTGACACTACTTCGTTGTTGAATGACCCGGAAATTGATACTACTTCAATAATCAGCGATACTGCACAAGTTGATCAAACAAGAGAAGAATTTTTGAAAGACCACCCATTTGCAGGTAGAATTTATCCGGCTACAGACCAAAGCGGTAAATTCCTTCAAGGTCCTGTACTTGGTTATGTATCGGCTACTGATACCGCCGTTATAAACAAATATTTGGCTATGCCCGAAGTAAGGGCATTGTTGCCACGCGATTTGATTTTGGCTTGGACTGTAAAACCAAATGAATTTATAACCGGAGCTGTTTACTACAACTTGATAGCTCTAAAAACTACTGCCGACGGACATTCGCAGTTGGGTGGAGACGTTATAACAACTGCTCGTCATAATTTCAACCAAAATAAAGGTAGTGCCGAAGTTACTATGGTTATGAACGCTAGTGCTGCCAAAAAATGGGCTACTCTTACCGGACAAAATATCGGACGCTCGATAGCTATTGTGCTGGACGGACAGGTTTATTCTTATCCTAATGTTTCCAGCGAAATTACAGGTGGAGTTTCGCAAATTACAGGTAACTTCACAATTGAGGAAGCGCAAGACTTGTCAAATGTTTTGAAATCGGGTAAATTGCCTGTGAAAATAAACATTGCTGAGTTGAACCACGTTGGACCATCGCTTGGTAAAGCATCTATCAAAGCTGGTTTCTCATCATTCTTGATAGCTTTCTTGGTGGTATTGATTTATATGTTCTTGTACTACAACCGTGCCGGTTTGGTTGCAAACATTGCCTTGATTTCAAATATGTTTTTCATAATTGGTGTTTTGGCTTCGTTGGGTGGAGTACTTACATTGCCCGGTATCGCCGGTATTGTGCTTACAATCGGTATGTCGGTTGATGCGAACGTGATAATTTACGATAGGATTCGGGAAGAATTGCGTGCCGGAAAAGGTGTGAAAAAAGCCATTGCCGATGGTTACAAACACGCTTACTCGGCTATTATTGACGCCAACGTTACAACTATTTTGACCGGTGTTGTGCTTTACACGTTCGGACACGGACCTATTCAAGGGTTTGCTACAACTCTTATAATTGGTATATTCTCTTCATTATTCTCTGCTATATTTATTACCAGAATAGTTTTTGAAGGATTATTGAAAAAAGAAAAACAAATAAAATTTGCTTCAAAATGGAGTGAAAACATATTGGTTTCTCCGAAAGTTAATTTCTTAGGAAAACGTAAAACTTTCTATATCGTTTCTGCTGTTTTGATAGTTTTGAGTATTGGTTCTTTCTTTGCAAGGGGATTGGACTTAGGTGTTGATTTCGTTGGTGGTAGAACTTATGTTGTTGAATTTAAAGACAAAGTTAATTCGGTTGATTTGGCTACTAAATTGGAAAAAGAATTTGGTACTTTGCCGGAGGTTAAAACTTATGGCTCTGCCAACAAAGTTAAAATTACAACTAAATACGAAATTGATAGCGAAGACCCTGAAATAGAAAGCAAAATCAATATGATGATGTACACAGCTTTCAAATCTGTTTTGGGCGATGATGTAACTTTTGACCAATTTAAAACTGAAAATATACAATTCTCGCAAAAAGTTGGACCTACAATTGCAAGCGACATCAAACGTTCTGCTTTGTATGCGATATTATTGTCGTTGTTGTTCATCTTCTTGTATATCTTCATCAGATTCAAAAACTGGCAATTCGGACTTGGTGCTACTGTTGCGCTTATTCACGATAGTATAATTGTGTTGGGTATTTTCTCATTGGGTTACGGTTTGTTACCTTTCTCATTGGAGGTCGATCAAGCATTTATTGCTGCAATACTTACTGTGGTAGGTTATTCGGTGAACGATACCGTGATTATTTACGACAGAATTAGAGAGTTTTTCAACTTGCATCCAAAAAGAGATAGATTTGAAAATACAAATGCCGCATTGAACAGTACTTTGAGTAGAACTTTGAATACATCATTGACAACATTCTTTGTACTTCTAACAATCTTCATTTTTGGTGGAGCTGTTATTAGAGGTTTTGTATTTGCCTTGATGGTTGGTGTTTTAGTTGGTACTTATTCTTCATTGTTCGTTGCTTCTTCTATTACTTTTGACACTATGAACGCAAATGCTAAAAAAGAAGACAAAAAACAAGTTGAGGTAGAACAAAAACAACAAGTTATTAAAGAAGAGGTTAGACAAAAACAAATAGTAGAAACCAAAGAAGAACGTGAAAAGCGTCTTGCCGAAAAGCAAAAGAAAGACGAAAAAAGAAAATTACGCAAAAAGAAAAAAAATAGAAATAAAAAGTAAGATTAGAAATTACAAAATTTTGCCCTGAATTTTTTTTTCAGGGCTTTTTTTTATGAAAATATCTGTAACAACAATCGGTTGTAAATTAAATTTTTCTGAATCGGCGACAATTGTCAGAGATTTTATCGAAACGGGGCAGTTTCAGCAGGTAGAATTTGGCGAGCAGGCTGATGTTACCATCATAAATTCGTGTTCGGTAACGGCGCAAGCCGAACGAAAATCGAGGTATGCCGCAAAAAAAGCTGCAAAAGTATCGCCCAACGGCGTGGTGGCAATTATTGGTTGTTCGGCGCAGTTGAGACCGGAATCTTTTGAGAGAATAGAGGGGGTGGATTATATTTTGGGTACCAAAGACAAATTTAAGTTGATTGATTTGTTGGAAGAAAAGTCGAAAAAACAAACGCACAGCTGTAATATCAATGCTGTTACTAATTTTGATAATTCTTATTCGCTTTCTGCCCGAACGAGGTCTTTTTTGAAAATTCAAGACGGTTGCAATTATGGTTGTTCGTATTGTACTATTCCCGAAGCGAGGGGCAAAAGTAGAAACGGACGAATTGAAGATATTGTCAGCGAGGTAAATACAATTGCTAAAAATGGCGTGAAAGAAATAATTTTGACGGGCGTTAATATTGGCGATTTTGGCAGAACAACCAACGAAAGTTTTTTTGATTTATTGAAAGAAATTGTGGCGGTTGAGGGGATTGAGCGTTTGAGAATTTCGTCGATTGAACCTAATTTATTGACCGATGAAATTTTGCAACTTGCTGTCGATTCGGGTAAAATAATGCCACATTTTCATATTCCGCTTCAGAGTGGTTCGGATTCGGTGCTGAAAAATATGCGACGGCGTTACAATACCAAAATGTTCAGAGAGAAAATATTGAAAGTTAATAAATTATTGCCCGATGCTTACATCGGAATTGATGTTATTGTGGGGTTTCCGACCGAAACGGAACAGCATTTTGACGAAACATACAAACTGCTGAGTGATTTGCCTATCAGCTTTTTGCATATTTTCCCGTATTCTGACCGTCCGGGAACGGTGGCTACTTCTATTTTCCCGAAAGTGCCGTCCGAATGGATAAAAAAACGCGAAAAATTGCTGCAAGAGCTATCCAACAAAAAGCAATTTGAGTTTTATAAACGTTTTGAAAATTCAACTCGCAAAGTACTTTTTGAAGCTACATCTAACCAAAATTATATTTTCGGATACACCGACAATTATTTGTGGGTAAAAGTGAAAAGCACTGATATTAAGCCTAATACAATACATTCCGTAAAATTATTGAACAGCAATAATACATTCTTGGACGGAAAAGTTATTTTTTGATATTAAGGACGAAGGGATTGTGTAATTGTTAGTAATATTTTTATAACAAATTGATAATCAGGGTTTTATGTGTTTTTTTGAGGGCTTTGCTAACTTGCTGATAATCAGTGTTATTACTTTAAATTTTTAGTTCTAAATTTATAATTTAATGAGGCGTTAAAGGAATTACGGCGGTTTTAAGGTCAAAAAATAAAAATTCTTTTTTTTTAAGAAATAACTTTTTTATTTTTGTCTGAAATAGTTTTTATGGACTTGTTAGACGAGTTCCACAATTAACCGTAAAATTAATATTATGCAAACAAAAATCGGAGAAAGCGAATTGATTTTGAACCAAGATGGCAGTATATTTCACCTACATCTGTTGCCCGAAGACATTGCCGACACTATAATTCTTGTTGGCGACCAGTCGAGAGTGGCTATGGTTTCATCGTTTTTTGACACTATCGAAGTGCAAAAGCAAAATCGAGAATTTATAACCCACACCGGAGTTTACAAAGGAAAACGAATAAGTGCCGTATCGACCGGAATTGGCACAGATAATATCGACATCGTGGTAAACGAACTCGATGCGCTGGTAAATATTGATCTGAAAAACAGAGTGCCAAAAGAAAATCATACTCAATTGAATTTGATACGAATAGGAACGTCAGGCTCGTTACAGGCTGATATTCCGGTAGATACACCGGTTGTGGCAAAAATAGGTTTAGGTTTTGACAGTTTGTTGAATTTTTATGCCGGACGCGAAAATATTTCAAATAAAGAACTTGAAAAGGCATTTATTGAACATACCGATTGGAATAAAAATTTGCACAGACCTTATTTTGTTAAATCGTCAGAAAAATTATTTAAAACTATCGGAAAGGATTTTGTGGCGGGTATCACTATTTCGGCGCCGGGTTTTTACGGACCGCAAGGGCGTGAATTGCGTTTGAAAACTGCCGACCCAAAACTTAACGAAAAATTGCAAAAATTTACCTACAATCAAGACCGAATTACAAACTTTGAAATGGAATGTTCGGCAATTTATGGGTTGTCTAAGTTGTTGGGACACAATGCTTTAACTGTTTGTAGCATAATTGCTAACAGATTCAAAAAAGAGTACAGCGCTGACTACAAAGTAGGCGTGAAAAAATTGGTCGAAGAGGTATTAAACAGAACTTTGGAGTTGTAAAAATGTTGTTATGGTGGCTCGACGGAGGCTAAGGGAATAAAACCCAACTTCCAACACCTAACGCCAACATCCAACCCCCAAAACCCAAAAATATGAAAGAACAAGAATTAAATGCGTTATTAAAATTGTTGGCAGATTCGGACGAATTTGTTGTTGAAACTGCCAAAAACAGGCTGTTTGAAGATTTTAAAAATATTGAACAAAAAGTATTGGCTGAAATTTCAAATTCGGACGATGACATTTTCAAAAATAATGCAAATGACCTTGTTCGGATTTACAATTTTAGAAGAGTAAAAACTAAGTTGTACGAGTGGAAAATGGAAAATCGAACAGACTTGGTGCGGGGTCTTTTTTACATAACAAAATTGTATTACCACGACTTAGATTACAATGATTTTTTCAATTATTTCGACAAATTGAAGCGGGGGGTTTGCTGTGATATTCAGAATTTGACACCCATCGAGCAAGTTCGGCAATTAAATTTTATTTTGTACAAGAGCAAAAAATTCAATATCTTTTTTGAAGAATTTGAGGTTGATAGTTTGATGTTGAACAAAGCCTTTGAAACCTACAATACATCGGCGTTTTTGATGAATATTATTTATTATATTTTGGCTAAAAAATTGGATATTCCGTTATATTTGGTCAAAAATAAAGGCATTTTGCTTTTGGCGTACTACAAAATAAAAGATAGCAGCGAAACGCCTACCCGAATTGTTTATGATTTCTTTGTAAACCCTGCGGACAGAGGCTTTCTAATTACGCAAGATGCGATATATAAAAGTTTTTTGATTGAAAACAATAAATTGGAAAAGGATTTTACGGTGCTTACAAACAGCGAGATAGTATCAATTTTGCTCGATAAACTTATTTTGTTGGCACAAAAAGAAAATAATGAGAACTTGGAAGATAATTTGAATATATTAAGAGAAATTATTTTAACTGACTGATTATTAGTAATTTAGAGGCTTTGGCGAAGTCGTGATTTTAATGAATAGAAATAATAATTTTCAAAAAAAACTTACGAAAAAAATTATTTTATAACACAATTTCATAACTTCGCGGGTTTTAAGAGATAATCAATAATTACAAAAAAATAATAAATTAAATAAATAAACAAACAAAAAAAGATGACACTTTCAAAGAATTATAATCCCACAGAAATAGAAAAAAAATGGTACGATTACTGGATTGATAACAATTTTTTTCATTCAGAACCAAACGAAAAAGAACCTTACACAATTGTAATTCCCCCGCCAAACGTTACGGGAGTGTTGCATATGGGGCATATTATGAATAATACAATTCAAGATGTGCTGATTCGACACGCCCGAATGCAGGGCAAAAACGCTTGTTGGGTGCCGGGAACCGACCACGCTTCGATTGCTACCGAAGCGAAAGTTGTGAAAAAACTCAAAGATGAGGGAATTGACAAGGCGGACATCAGCAGAGACGAATTTTTGAAACACGCTTGGGATTGGACGCATCAATACGGCGGTATTATTTTGAAGCAACTCCGCACTTTGGGGGCTTCGTGCGACTGGGACAGAACGCGTTTTACGCTCGACGATGAACTCTACAAAAGCGTTATAAAAACGTTTGTGTATTTTTATAATAAAGGGCTGATTTACAGAGGAACACGAATGATAAACTGGGACTGCGAGGCAAAAACTGCCGTGTCGGACGAGGAGGTCGAATACAAAGAAGCGCCCGGACATTTGTATTATGTGCGTTACAAATTGACCGACAGCGACGAGTACGTCGTTATTGCCACAACGCGACCCGAAACTATTTTGGCGGACACCGCAATTTGCGTAAATCCGAACGACGAAAGATTTTTGCATCTGCACAACAAAAAAGTAATTGTGCCGATAATAAATCGCGAAATTCCGATTATTACAGATGAATATGTTGATATGGAATTTGGTACCGGTTGTTTGAAAATTACGCCGGCTCACGACCCCAACGACTACGAAATCGGCTTGAAACACAAATTACAAATTATTGATATTTTCAACGATGACGGCACATTAAATGCAAAAGCTAAATTTTATGTCGGGAAATCGAGAGAAGAGGTTAGAAAGCTGATAATGAAAGATATAGAGGTTGCGGGCTTGCACGAAAAAACAGAAAATTATATGCACAAAGTAGGGTATTCGCAGCGAACTAATGTTGCCATAGAACCCAAAATTTCGATGCAATGGTTTATGAAAATGCAAGACCTCGCAAAACCTGCTTTGAAAAATGTGATGGAAGATAATATCCGATTTTTTCCGGAAATGTTCAAAAATACTTACCGACATTGGATGGAAAATATCCGCGATTGGAATATTTCGCGCCAACTTTGGTGGGGACATCGCATTCCGGCTTATTACATCAAGGATACGAACGATTTTGTGGTTGCCGAAACTATTGACGAAGCGTTGAAATTGGCGCAAGAGAAAACTAACGATAATTCGCTGTCTGTCAATGATTTACATCAAGAAGAGGACGTGCTGGATACGTGGTTTTCGTCGGCTTTGTGGCCAATATCTGTTTTCAACGGAATCAACGAACCGAACAACGACGAAATAAATTATTATTACCCTACAACCGTGCTGACTACCGGACACGATATTATATTTTTCTGGGTCGCTCGAATGATTATGAGCGGTTACGAATTTAGAGACGAGTATCCTTTCAAAGATGTTTATTTTACCGGTATGGTGCGCGATGAGCAACGCCGAAAAATGTCGAAACAGCTCGGCAATTCGCCCGACCCGCTCGACTTGATGGCAGAATACGGCGCTGACGGGGTGCGTGTGGGTATGTTGCTTTGTTCGCCTGCCGGCGGAGATTTGCTTTACAAAGATGATTTGCCAAAACAGGGACGAAATTTTGCCAACAAAATCTGGAATACGGCATTGTTGGTCAATTCGTGGAAACCGGAAGACATCGAACAGCCGAAATATTGCAAAATTGCCGTTGAATGGTTCAATTCAAAACTTAATCAGGCAGTTGAAATTATCGAAAATCAATACGAAACTTACAGATTATCAGAGGTTTTGATGACTATTTACAAATTGTATTGGGACGATTTTGCTTCGTGGTATTTGGAAACTATCAAACCGGCTTTCGGCAAACCGATTGACCGAAAAACTTACGAGGAAACTCAACAAATATTGGATAAATTGATGCGAATTTTGCACCCGTTTATGCCGTTTATTACCGAAGAAATTTGGCAAAATATTTATCAGCGAAAAGAAGGCGAAACGATAGTTTTGGCTGAAATGCCAAAGGCGGAAAAATACGATTTGCAACTGATTGAAAAGTTTGAAAACATTAAAACTATAATTTCTAAAATCAGAAAAATCAGAATTGAAAAACAGATTAAATTTGCCGAAAAAATAGAGCTTTCGTACAGTTTAATCGAAGGCGAATATGATGATTATTTTGATGAAATTATCACAAAAAGCTGTAATTTGACAAATATTTCAAAAACTGACGAAAAAATGCAAGGTGCAATTTCGTTTGTCGTTAAAAATGCTGAATATTATATCCCGCTGAACGCCAATATTAACGTAGAAGAGGAAATTGAAAAATTGCAAAAAGAACTTGATTATAATATTGGATTTTTGAAAGGAGTGCAGAAAAAACTCAGCAACGAAAGGTTTGTGAATAGCGCGCCGGCACAGGTGGTCGAACGCGAAAAACAAAAACAAACTGATGCCGAAAACAAAATTAAAGCACTCAAAGAACAAATTGAAAGTTTGAAAAAATAACATTGTGTTTAACCGCAAGGAGCGCAAAGGCTTCGCAAAGAACGCAAAGAAAAATTTAAAACTTAGCGTGCTTTGCGCAAAAACTTAGCGTGCTTTGCGGTTAAAAAAAAGTAAATATACTTAACTGCAAGGTTCCCAAAGGCTTAGCAAAGAATGCAAAGAAAAATTTAAAACTTAGCGCCCTTTGCGAAAAAAACTTAGCGTGCTTTGCGGTTAAAAAAAAAGTAAAATATACTTAACTGCAAGGTTCCCAAAGGCCCAAAGCTAACAGCCAAAGGCCCAAAGCTAACGGCCAACAGCCAACAGCTAACGCCCAAAGACAAGTTAAAAGCGAAAAACACAAACAAATGAAACGATTATTAGTATTTTTTTTATTAGTTCCAACGCTTTTGTTTGGACAATCCCAAAATCCACCATCGGTAAAGTGGAAACAGGTTGAAAGTAGCAGATTTAGAGTTGTTTATCCGCAAGAAATAGAAGATTATGCACTGCAAACAATTCAAATTTTGGACACTATGTATCAGAAAGATACGCGGATTTTCAAAAAAAGACATCCGAAAAAAATTGATTTGTATTTGTACAATCGTTCGGTTGTCTCAAACGCCTACGCAGCCATAGCCCCCAAAAGAATGGTGTGGTACACAACTCCCCCAAGTTCGCCGATGTTGAGTTTGAGCAGCTGGAACAAAATACTGTCGATTCACGAGTTTAGGCACGTAACGCAATATTCGCAGTTAAATTCAGGCTTTACGCGTTTGGGGTCGATTGTTCTTGGAGAATACGGGCAAGCAATTTTTCAAAATTGGTCAACTCCGGTTTGGTACTACGAGGGCGACGCGGTTTTTACCGAAACAGCTTTGTCGAACAGTGGACGTGGCAGAATGCCGAGTTTTTCGTTGGCGCAACGCGCTATTTTGCTGAACGACAAGAAGTTTAGCTACGAAAAAGCACATTTTTTGTCGTACAAAGATTTTTATCCAAATCATTATCATTTGGGGTATCACTTGGTTAGCTACATCAACCGCCACTACGGCGAAGCGGCTTGGAACGAAATTTTAAGACGTACGGCTATGTTCTCGTTTTGGCCTTATTCGTTTGAGCGAAGTTTGAAAAAATTGACCGGCAAAAATTTGCGAAAAACATACAAAGCAGCTTTCAACGAATTGGATTCTATTTGGACGTCCGAAATTGAAAATTTGAAAATTACAGACGCCAAAATAATTAATAAAAAGAAAAAAAGAGGACAAACAAATTATACGTACCCTTTTGCAATAAACCAAGATACGCTGTTGGTGCTAAAAGGCGGTTACGACGATTTAGATGCGCTTTACTATCTGACCAAGTCGGGCAAAGAACACAAAATAAGAGAAATTGCAGGTAATCGTATTTCATACTCGAAAAGTAATGTGGTTTGGACGGTTTCGAGCCAAAATGTCAGATACGGCGAAGAGAGTTTTTCGGATATTGTTGTTTATAATTTGAACTCGAAAAAACGAAAACAAATAACCAAAAAAGGAAAATATTTTGCGCCAACATTGTCGCACAAAGGCGATAAAATTGTTGCGGTAGAATTTACCAAAGAATTAGTTAATAGTCTGATTATTATGGATTTATCGGGTTCTGAAATTCGCAGATTTCCCATAAAATCCAACTCGCACGCAATGCAACCCGTTTGGACAACCGACGATAAACAAATTATCTATCTTGAAACTTCCGATAGGGGCGAGGCTATGATTTTGCTCGACCTCGAAAGCGGAAGAACTGAGTATTTGATGGAACCGAATTGGATAAAATTTGATAATCCGTGCGTTTTTGATAAATATGTATTTTTCAATTATGATTATTCCGGTATTACAAATATTTACGCGCTCGACCTCAAAACGAAAAATATTTTTCAAGTTACGTCGCGAAAATTTTCGGCAGATTACGCCTTTGTTGATGTTGAAAATGAAAAAATATTTTTTACGGATTACGAGTTAAACGGGTTCAATATTGCCGAAATGGACTACGCGCCGCAGACTTGGAAAAATATTAAAAATGTAACTGAAAAATCAACGGATTATTTTCTTAACTCTATGACAAAGAGTAGTATAGGTAATGTGGAAACCGGTTTTTCGAGGTCGAACGCAGGCAACTACAAACTGGAAAAATATAAAGCGTACAAAAATTTAATCCACTTTCACAGTTGGGTGCCGGCTGTATCAACAGAGGAGCTGGGCTTGATGCTTGTGTCGGAAAATAGAATTGGTACGATGTCGCTCGAAACATTTTTTGAGTATGGCATCTACACAAATTCGATAATGGGAGGCGTGGATTTGAAATACAAAAAATATTTTCCGGTTATAAATTTGAGTGTCGAAAGTGGTTGGAATGGGAAATATATCGACTTGGACGATAAAATTGATTCTGTAGAAAATTGGTTTGAAAATGATATTGAGTTAGGCGTGACCGTTCCGTTGAATTTGTCGCGAGGCGTTTATAATAGGCAGTTGCGAGTGGGAGCGTCCTCCGAATTTATCAATATGAACAACTTTACGCACAAATATTTTGACCAAATAAATTTGAATTATACAGAACTTTTGACCTATTCGGGAACTGTATTTTTCTTGAATAAACGCCATAAAGGCTACCGAGATATTGAAACAAAATTTGGACAGGTGGTTGAAATCGGCTACTCGAATGCACCTAAATTGTTCAAATTGCACGGCGAAAAATTTTATGCAAAAACACAATTATTTTTTCCGGGTTTGCTGAAACATCACAGTTTTAATGTGGGGATTGGGTACGAAAATCAGAAACAATTGGCTTCTAATAACTATTATTTTGCTAAAAACATAACACCGCCACGAGGTTATAATCCTATGTTTTTCAATGAAATAAAGAAAATAGATGTCAATTACAGTTTTCCGTTGTGGTATCCTGACATAAATATTCCGTACATTATTTTTATTAAAAGATTTAGAGCAAATTTATTTTACGATTATGCTCAAATCACCCAAATGAACAACACGTTGGAACGTAGCTCTGCCGGTTTGGAATTTGTGATGGATTTTAATATTTTAAGATTTAATTTGCTAACTTTTGACGTCGGTGTACGCTGTTCTTATTTGATAGAAAAAAATAAACCTGCTTACGATTTATTATTTTTGGGTGCTAATGTTAAATTTTAGATTTATTAGTTTTTGTTTTAGTTAATTTATTGATAATCAGTGGGTTATGGTTTGTGTTGGACTTTATTAAAACAGTGATTTTTAAAAAATTATCAAACTATTATTTTATATATAAGTAAAAAATATACTTTTGTGTAAAAATAAAATAAATGGCGGAAAATAATTTGAACATAAAGAACAAAAAAGCGTATTTCAATTACGAAATAATAGAAAAATATGAAGCGGGAATAGTTTTGTTAGGAACAGAAATAAAGTCGATAAGAGCCGGAAAAGTGAGTTTGAACGATGCTTATTGCAAATTTCTTGACAACGAATTGTGGGTTTTGATGAGCATTGCAGAATACGAATACGGAAACCTTAACAATCACGAACCCAATAGATTACGTAAGTTGCTATTGACGAAACGAGAGCTTAAAAAATTGGATAGAAAGGTCAAAAGCGGAGGCTTTACAATTATTCCGTTGAATATTTATTTGAACGAAAACGGTTTGTGCAAATTGACTGTTGCTTTGGCAAAAGGACGCAAAAAATACGACCACCGACAGGTTATAAAAGAAAAAGACCAGAAAAAAGATATGGCGCGCGAAAGAAAATACAAATACTAAAAGTATTTTGTTTTCTGTGAATTAGGTACTATATTTGTAAAATATCTCAAAAGAAGGGATTTGGACGTTTGAATATGAACTTTGGAGGCAGATGCTAAACTGTAAATCATTGATAAACAACAACTAAGGATTGTGAAAAGAAAAAAACGTAATATCTTGACAACATACAAAAGTCGAATAATTGTATCGTTTACAATTATTTTGGGCTTTGTGCTTGTTGTGGCTTCGGTGCGGTCATATTTTTTGATACAACGAAATGCTTCGCAAAAAATTATAATAAATATGCAAGCAGATGTTGTTGATAAAACGTTGGATATCAAGGATATAATAGAGAAAAACTCAAATTTAGTTTCAAATTTATCAATATTTTTAGGAAATTACGAACAAATAGAGGCAGCCGAAAATCGTAGAGAATTTTATCAACAAATTTTATTGAGAGAAATAGAAGAAAATTATTCTATATATTCTATTTGGACGGTCTTCAAACCTTACACAATCGACAAAAGAGACGTGGTGTTCAGTAAGCCGTACGAGGCTATAACCGGCCAGTATGTTGTGAATTACAATCGGGAAGGCGGAAAAATAAAACTCAAAGGTCAAGAAGTGAAGGATTATGAAGTTTTAGACAATTATGTTCCTTTGTTGTCGGCGCAAAATCAGGTTAAAATTATAGGCCCAATTGAAGATCCTTATTGGGGATTGGGCAGTAGCAATTCGCATATAATTCGGTTGGTAGCTCCAATTTTGAACAACAACAATATTGTTGGCTTGGTGGGAATTGACATAAATTTGAAAACCATAAAAGAAATTTTGAACAAAACGAGTAACAATGCTTTGATTATAAATGATGATTTTCAAACCATTTTTTCGACAAAACCCAACCTAACAATCGGCAAGAGCGTCAAGGAGTTGTTGCCGAATGTCAATTATAAAATCGCATTTTTGCAAAGCGTTACGAGGCACAAAAAATTTAGTAATAAAGAAGACCTTTTTTTGCCCGATGAAGAATTATTTTATGCCACTTACCCTGTTTTTTTTCCAATTTTGGATAATTATTGGACGGTCATAACGTATCAAAATTCAAATATAACCGACTATATTGTTATGAAGGCGGCTTTGAAAGTTTTTGTGTTGCCTGTAATAATTTTTATTATAATTTTGATTATTATCGTTTTGATAACCAATGATTTAGTTAGATTTTTTAGTGAAACAGCAGAATATTTGGACGATTTGTCGGACTCATCGCACAAAAAATTTAAAAATAAAAGAAAAAATATCGAAATGCGCAAAATTCAGAATAATATTTTGAATTTGTCGGCACAGTATTACAGAAATAAAGATGCAATTACGGAGATATTGAACGATAGAGACGTTGTTTTTGACGGAAAAAGAACAAACTCTGTTGGTGAGGGTTTGCTGAAAATTCACGAAAAACTCGAATTGGAGCGAAAAACTAAGGAAGAACAGGTAAAACAACAGGAAATT
>PDWI01001969.1_pt1 | contig 31738 bp, 20 predicted proteins | sample 1430891 | NCBI WGS metagenome assembly PDWI01 (sample SAMN01162508, study PRJNA174530) | Oral metagenome, whole genome shotgun sequencing project. | biome: Marine environment; feature: Marine mammal; material: Swab sample of the gingival sulcus; isolation source: swab sample of gingival sulcus... | reverse complement strand
TGCCGATTTTATTTGCAATCGAGGGTCTTCATCGTATAATTGTGAGATATTTTGAAGGCTTATGCCTGTTCGGATTTTGGGGGTGAAGTACAACACGCCCAATGAGAAGTCGGGGCGTTTGATTACAGGGAAGTTATAACTGTATTTTGACGGAATTATGCTATTGGTTTCAGCTTGTATTTGATGTCGAAAAATAAGGTTGTCGGTTATTATATGTTGTTGAAGATAATCAACTTGCATTGCTAATTCGATTATGTTAGTTTTATTTATTTGTATTGATTTTGAAAATACTGCTCCTGCCGTAAATTTGTTTATGGCTCTCCCTTGAATTTTATCTGAAACAAGAATTGCAACGCTTATGTCTTTTTTAGGGAAGTTATGAAGATATGAAAAACTTGCATAATCATAATTTAATTGCTTTTGATACAGCATATTTATACGTTTGCAATCCACCGCACCGGCGTATGTAGGATTTACCAGAAGAGGCTCTGCCAAGGGCAAAGTTTGCATAAAAAGTTGGGCATACAAATTATGTTTCACAAAAACAAACATAATCAACAAACAAAAAATACGTTTATAAATAGCAAATTTTATATTTGTTTTCTTAATATTGTAATTTTGAATTTTATCATTTAATTTAGCATGAATATCCACAAAATAAAACACCTTTTAATATTAGTATTATTCAACATTTTGGGTTTATCTGCGTATACCCAGCATGTAACCATAAAACTTAATTGGACTAAAAATATTATAGAGACCTATAAAGAAAAGTCAGTAACCTTGCTACACTTCGCAGGAGCTAACTACGGTGGCGAATATGGCAAAATGCCATATTACTCAGTCTCAAAAGATTTGGCACAAGGCAATATGGGCGACCAATATGAGGTGTCATTGAAATCAATACGCACAAAAAAACTAAGCAACAGCGATGAGGCTTTATTGAAAAATCAAAATATTGACAGCGATTTTAAAATCAATGCCAAAGTGCGAACATCAAGGGGAAAGGCAAAGTTGGTGATAGACATAACGCCTTTTAGAAAAAGCAATGGCGGAATAGAAAAACTCCTTTCGGCTGAATTGCAATATCGCCTTAAAAAAGCATCAACAAAAAGGCACACCACCAAAAGATACAGCCAAAATTCGATACTGGCAAACGGAACTTGGTATAAGCTAAAAATATCAGAAAGTGGAATACATTATATTAGTTATGAGCAACTTAAAGAAATGGGAATTGCAAATCCCAAGCAAGTAAGAGTGTTTGGCAACGACCAAGGATTGCTGTCATACAAAAACGATGGCACGGCTATCGACGACCTCGCTGAAAACAAAATTCTATACACCCCAAACGGCATATTATTCTACGCTCAAAATGCCAACAAGGTCTATTACAACAGCAATCAAAAAGCCCTCTATCGCAAAGAGCATTACTACTCCGACTACATGCATTATTTTTTCACTTCGGACGTAAATACCAATTTCAATAATAAACTGTCGCAACAAAATTCACTGTCTGACAGCCCCGATTTGGAAATTACGGATTTCCTTGATTTTGCTAAAATTGACATCAATGAATACAATATCGCCAAGACGGGCAGGGAGTTTTATGGCGACATCTTCGATGTTGAACTCACAAGAAATTACTCTTTCGATTTTCCAAATTTGGTAAAAACAAAAAAAGCCAAAGTGAATATATCGGTAGCGGCTGCGGCAGGCTCGCCCTCAACATTCAATGTAAAATCCGGAGCTTACAGCGGAACTATCCATGTGCCGGCAGTAACGCAAATTACCGAAAAGGCAAAACCCGGCAGTAAATTCTTTGAGGTACTGCCTACGCAATCCAACAAAATAGATATAAGCCTGACATACAACCAAATACTACCATCGTGGCAAGGCTGGTTGAATTATATTGAGGTTACCGCAAATCGCAAATTAAAATGGACGGGCAAAGCGATGCACTTCTCCAATCAATCGTTCGTATCGCAAGGCAACACAGCTCGATATACTATTTCCAACGCACAAGACAATTTAGAAATCTGGGATATTTCCGACCCCATAAAACCCATAAAGCAGGTTTTCAAAAAATCAGGCGACAAAATTCAATTCACGGTGTCAAACACGCAGGTGAAAAAATTCATAATTTTTAATTCCGACAATTACATAACTCCCAACATTGCCGAAGCCGAGCAAATCGGAAATCAAAACCTACATGCCACACCTTATAATATAGATATGCTCATAGTAACCCATGAGCTGTTTCTTTCACACGCCAACCAAATAAAAGCCATGCGACAAGCAGAGGGTTTAAAAGTGATGATAACCACGCCGGAAAAAATCTACAACGAATTTTCATGCGGTACTCCCGACGTATCGGCAATTAGAAATTTCGTAAAAATGATATACGAAAAAGCACCAAATCCGCAAAATGCCATACGCTATTTGCTACTCATAGGCGATGCCTCTTTCGACAACAAAGGTACTTTCCCCGAGAACACTAACCTCCTGTTAAGCTACCAAGTAGGCAACTCGCTGGGCGAAGAATATTCGTATTTCTCCGACGATTTTTTCGGACTTTTAGATGATGGCGAAGGCGAAATGCACGACGCTTTGGAAGGATTGTTGGATATTGGCGTGGGACGCATTCCCGCAAACTCAATAAGCCAAGCCGATACTTACATCGCAAAACTCAAAAGCTATCAGAATTACAATACTTATAAAAGTTGGCGTAACAATCTGGTTTTCATTGCCGACGACGAAGACCAAAACGATCATATTGCCGATGCCGACACATTAACAAAATTCATTGAGCAAAAATATCCGTGGTTCAATATCACAAAAATATATTTAGACAGCTACCGACAAGAAATAATTGCCGGAGGCGAACGCTATCCGCAAGCTCAGGCGGATATAAACGCAAATGTGCTGAAAGGTAGTCTGCTGATAAACTACACCGGGCATGGTGGCAAAAAGGGCTGGGCTAGAGAAAGGGTGCTTACCGTGAAGGATATTCAAAGCTGGACGAATTTCGACAAACTCTCATTATTCGTTACCGCCACCTGCGAGTTTACCGGCTTCGACGATTACGAACTTCAAACCGCCGGCGAGCATGTATTCTTCAACCCCAAGGGCGGAGCAATCGCAATGTTTACCACCGCACGCGTCGCCTATATTGCCTCAAACGCAAATCTCACAAAGGCTCTATACAGATTTATTTTTGAAAAAGATGCCCAAGGCAACCAATATCGCATGGGCGATGTCATAAGATTAACGAAAAACTATCGAGGCGGTAACCATAATGATTTAATATTTTTCTATCTTGGCGACCCAACTCTGAAATTAGGCTATGCCGCCGAAAATAATGTAATAACGGAAACCATAAACGGCAAAAACATAAACACGTTCAACGATACAATTAAAGCCCTTTCAAAAATAACGATAACGGGACGAGTGGAAAATTCAAACAAAGAATTAATGACAAATTTCAACGGCAATTTATATTCGACCATATTCGACAAAGCTCAAACCATAACAACGTTAAACAACAATGGCGTAGGCATTTGGAAGTATAAAGACAGAAAAAATATTTTGTTCAAAGGGCAATCGAGCGTAAAGGCGGGTCGCTTTAATATAGAATTTATAGTGCCTAAGGATATTTATCTGAATGTGGACACGGGCAAGATAACTTACTATGCCACCGACAAAAACATTAGTGCCAAAGGATATAACAAATCATTTTTGGTGGGCGATATATCATCGGATTATCCACCTGATAATCAAGGACCTAAAATATCACTTTACATGAATGATGAGAATTTTGTGGAGGGTGGCTCTACCGATGCCGACCCGACTTTATTTGCAAAACTTTGGGATGAAAGCGGTATCAACACCGCCTCGGGGGCTGTTGGGCATGACATCACCGCAATAATCGACAACGACCCCAAGCAAACATATTACCTAAACAACGATTACATCGCAGACCCAAATACCTACAAAAGCGGAAGCATAAAATATTATTTATTCGATTTGCCGGAAGGCGAGCATAATTTAAAGCTATCAACCAGAGATGTTTACAACAACAAAAGCGAAAAGACTTTGAGCTTTACGGTAATCAACGCCAAAGACCTTTCCATAAAACATCTGCTAAACTACCCCAACCCTTTCACTACTTCCACCGATTTTTATTTTGAACACAACAAAGCTCACGACCAATTAGACATCTTGATACAAATATTTTCGCCATCGGGCAGATTGGTCAAAACCATACAAGAAAAAATAACTCCGCAGGGCTACCGAGCAGGTCCTTTTCATTGGGACGGCACCGATGATTTCGGCAACAGAATAGGACGAGGTGCATACGTTTACATACTGAAAGTAAGAGACTCTAACGGCAATACTAAAAAGAAATATCAAAAATTACTGATATTAAAATAAGAATTAATGTAATAATAAAATTTTTTATTTCGTTAAAATAAAGTTAAACCAAAAACATAATTCATTATGACAAAAAAAATCACCTTAATTATTTTATGTATAAATATAATAGCGTTAAAACTTAATGCTCAGAATACCAGCAGACTGGGACAAGACCTTAATGCCATAACCACCGGCGTACCATTTCTGATGATAGCCCCCGATGCTCGCAGCGGTGCAATGGGCGATGCAGGCGTTGCATCAAGTCCCGATGCAAACTCAATACACTGGAATCCTGCAAAATACGCATTTATGAAAGATGAATTATCACTAAACATATCCTATATTCCTTGGCTAAGAAATTTGGTAGATGATATTAACTTTCAAAACATATCGGGAAGTTATAAGATATCAAAAAATCAAGCTGTGGGCTTTTCATTGATGTATTTCTCGCTTGGCGACATCACTTTTACCAACTCCACCGGACACCCCATTCGCGACTTCAAACCAAACGAATTTTCGATAGATGCGGCATACGCCCTAAAACTTTCCGACAGGATTTCGGGTGCTGTGGCATTGCGATATATCCACTCGAACCTAACGGGCGGAATAGCCGTGGCAGGTAGCGAACCAAGCCATCCCGGCAACGCCATAGCCGGCGACATTGCGATGTTCTACACCCAACCGCTAACCATAAAAGGCAAAAAAGCCAATATCTCGGCAGGTGTAAACATAGCCAACTTAGGCTCAAAAATTTCATACAGTGATACTTACTACGAATTTATCCCGGCAACATTCAGAACAGGCGTAAGTTTCTCTTACGAAATAGACAACTACAACAAAATAACTGCTAACTTCGACATTAACAGACTGTTAGTTCCCACTCCGCCATTGTTGGATTCAACAGGCAACGTAATAAAAGGAAAATCGACCGACGTATCAGTACCCGTTGGCGTATTCCGTTCATTTGGCGATGCTCCGGGCGGTTTCAAAGAAGAACTGCACGAAAACACCTACTCGTTGGGCTTTGAATATTGGTACAACAATTTATTTGCATTGCGAGCAGGTTATTTTTATGAACACCCCACCAAAGGCAACCGCAAATATTTCACAACCGGCATGGGCTTACGCCTAAATGTATTCAGCTTAGATTTTGCCTATCTATTCCCCTTGGGCGGAAGCCATAACCCACTGGCAAACACCCTGCACTTCACACTCGGTTTTAACTTCAAAGCCCTGAAAAAGAAGACAATATCAGAATAGTAATTTAAGATTATTATAAATTGCTTTGGCAGTTTGACATTCCCCCTCATAGACGCAATCTTGTGTCTGTATGTAGAGGGGGAATATTAAAAAGGCTCAAGAAATAAAAAATTGATATAATGAATAATACAGAAATCTTACAAAAACTAATAGAGATTCTTGAACAAAAAAAAGGACATGACGGTTGGACTGATTTGGCTGTTATTGGGACACCATTAAGTGAAATAGGAATAAATTATAAAGAACTTGGCTTTTCAAAATTAAGAGGCTTACTTGAAAAATATGAAGAACATATAGAAATACGCAGAGATAGTATTTCACATAAAGTTCCGGTGCTATATGCTAAGCCAAAAGATAATAAAGAATTTAAAACAAACATAAAAATTACATCTCAACACCCAAACAATAATAAATTTACAGATAACCTAATGCAATGGGCATGGATGGGGGATTTTAGAGAAGTTATTAATAACTTAAAAAATATGGCTTTAGAAGAACGTTGGTTTTATAAGCATCAAAATCCTGCCTTTCCATTTCCTATATTAGCAAGATACTTGCGATATACTTTTTACAGATTGTCAAAAGAAGGAAATAAAATAAAATATAACAACCAATACGCAGCATTCAATACCGGACTTGTAAATGCCTTATATGAACCCATATACGCATTATTTGAAAAAAACAAAGTACAAGGAAAACAAGAATGGTATTTTCATGAATTTTGCATATCAGGAGTTGGTAAAGCAGGAAAGACATTAGCCAGAAATTTTAATCCTTTACCTAAAAGAGCTAATTATTTTAACAATCCAAGTGAATTGATTTATGATAACAATGCACCGAAACCTCTATTAAACTGGAATCATATTATACTTGACAATATATCAAGACTTCCGTTAGAATTTTTAGAAGATAACAAACCAACAGAATTTATTTTTAGAAATACTAACAATATGACAACAGCAGAAAAATCCGATTATTATTATAATTTAGCATCTGCAATAAAAAACGATAGTAGAAATTTTAGAACAATAAAAAATCGTTTTGCCGATAGTTTAAATTTAGCACTTAAAAAAGTCGAATGGAATTTCAAGACAGCTATTCCCATGTACTATCCCTCATATAACAAGATGTCCCTATTACTCCCTCTCTCCTTAATGGATGACAATACTATTGATTTAGCTTTAGTTACCGAAAAGACGAAATCAGGCAACTATCTTGGACACACAATATTACCCTTAGATTGGGCATATAATAATGCAAGATTAATAGCAAAACCAGACAGCAACTGGTTAATTGCAGACCTTATTGACACTGAAACAGATTCAGAAATTGACGAAAATAATGAATAACATTGCCAACACTCACACCACCCCACCAAGATACTTTTCAAGAGTTCCCACCCCGCCACCCAACTTTCATAAACTAATTGAGCTCATTTAAACTTTTAACATTTAACAGAAAATGAACTAAATTTTATTTAGATAAGGCACTTTTTGCAGAAAATAGTGGTGCTATTTTCAAAAAAAGTAACGAAATATAAATACAATTTATACATTTTTTAAGAAATAGAAAAAGTTTAAATGAGTTCATCAAAAAAACTTTTACATTTTAATAGTTCATATAAAAAAAAAAACTACATTTGCCCTAATTATAAATCTTAAAAATAAATTAGACTATGTCAATATTAAAACCATTCAAAGGACTAAGACCAAACCCTGAATTAGCTGACAAAGTGATTTCAAGACCATACGACGTACTAAACTCAAAAGAAGCACGTCAAGAAGCAGAAGGCAACAAATACTCCTTCTACCACATCAACAAACCGGAAATAGACCTACCGGAAGACATTGACATTCACTCTCAACCTGTTTACGACAAAGCAAAAGAAAACTTTGATGAATTTGTAAAACAAGGCGTATTCATTCAAGACGAAAAACCCGCATTCTACATCTACGCCCAAACAATGAATCAAAAAATCCAATACGGATTAGTAGGTTGCTCTGGTGTAACAGATTACATGAACAACGTAATCAAAAAACACGAACTAACTCGTGCCGACAAAGAAGAAGACCGCAAAAACCACGTTAGAGTAACAAAAATAAACGCAGGTCCCGTATTCTTCACCTATCGTGACAACGAAACAATAGACAAAATCGTAGCCGAAAAAATCCAAGACGCTCCCATCTACGACATCACCCCCGAAGACGGCGTGAGACACCAAGTATGGAAAATCGACGATGCCGAAACAGTACAAAAAATAGAAAACGTATTCGAAACCGAAATACCTAAACTATATGTAGCTGACGGACACCACAGAACAGCTGCTGCCGCTCTCGTAGGCAACGAAATGAAACAAAACAACCCCAACCACAAAGGCGACGAAGAATACAACTTCTTCCTATCAGTAAACTTCCCCGCATCGCAACTCTCAATCATCGACTACAACCGAGTTGTAAAAGACCTAAACGGATTGTCGGAAGACCAATTAATCGAAAAACTAAAAGAAAACTTCACCGTAGAAGACAAAGGTACTGAAATCTACAAACCTGAAAAACTACACGAATTCAGCATGTACCTGGCAGGCAAATGGTATAAAATGACTGCCAACGCCAACACCTATGATGCAAACGACCCAATAAATGTTCTTGACGTTACTATCCTCACCAACACAGTATTAGACCCACTATTCGACATCAAAGACCTTCGTCGTTCAAACAGAATAGACTTCGTAGGCGGAATAAGAGGACTCGGCGAACTCAAAAAACGAGTAGACTCAGGCGAAATGAAAGTAGCATTTGCACTCTACCCCGTAAGCATGAACCAACTAATGGACATCGCCGACAACGACATGATTATGCCTCCAAAAACTACATGGTTTGAACCCAAACTACGAAGCGGAGTTATAGTTCACAGCTTAGAAGACTAAAAATCAACAACATACAAGTAGAGACAATTTTAGAGATTGTCTCTACTTACTTAATAATGCACCTTAGATATATAAATAACAATTAAACTTAAAAAATGAAACGAATTTCAATATCAATCTCAATAATAATATCAATCACAGTATTATTATTTGCCTCATGCACCAACACAAACGACAAAAAAGATAACAAAACCCAAAAAACAGACACCATCAAAACAGTAGATTTAAAAAAGAAAGTAGACGCATTTGCCGAGTTTGAACTAAACGCCGACATCAGCCATCTATCTGATAATCAAAAAAAAATGTTAGGCATATTCTTCGACATAGCCAAAATAATGGACAACATTTTCTGGAAACAAACATACGGCAACAAAGCTGAATTATTCGAAAAATTAAAAACCGAAGACGAAAAAGCATTCTGCCGAATCAACTACGGACCTTGGGAACGCCTAAACGCCGACAAACCATTCATCAACGGAATAAAAGAAAAACCCAAAGGCGTACAATTCTACCCCAAAGACATGACAACCAACGAGTTTGAACTTTTTGACGATGCCGACAAAATATCACAATACACCGTGATAAGACGAGATGAAAACGGCAAACTAAAAACAGTTTGGTATCATGACGAATACAAAAACGAAATTACACAAGTTGTAAAACTCTTGGAAGAAGCAGCCGAATTAGCTGAAAACGAAAACCTAAAAAAATACCTTCTACTAAGAGCCAAAGCCTTCCAAACAGACGACTATTTCGAATCAGATTTAGCATGGATGAACATCAAAGACAACGATGTAGACTTCGTAGTAGGACCTATCGAAACCTATGAAGACGCACTCTACGGCTACAAAGCATCACACGAAGCATTCATACTTATAAAAGACAAAGAATGGAGCAAAAAACTAAAAAGATTTGCCGCATTGATGCCCGAAATGCAAAAACAACTTCCCGTAGACGATAAATATAAAAAAGAAGAACCCGGAAGAGGCTCAGACTTAGGAGCATACCAAGTAGTATACTACGCCGGCGACGCAAACTCAGGCGGAAAAACAATCGCCATCAACCTACCTAACGACGAAAGAGTACACCTTGAAAAAGGAAGCCGACGACTACAACTTAAAAACGCCATGCAAGCCAAATTCGACAAAATCTTAATCCCGATAGCCGACTTGCTCATAGCCAAAGACCAACGCAAACACATTACCTTCGACGCATTCTTTGAAAACACAATGTTCCATGAAACCGCCCACGGACTTGGCATAAAAGAAACCATAAACGGCAAAGGCAAAGTAAGAGACGCACTCAAAGAAGTAGCCTCAACCTTAGAGGAAGGAAAAGCCGACATCTTAGGATTATTCTTCATCACCAAACTACACGAAATGGGCGAGTTCAAAGAAAAAGACCTAATGAACAACTATGTAACCTTTATGGCAAGCATATTCCGCTCAATCAGATTTGGAGCATCAAGCGCTCACGGTGTAGCCAATATGTTGAGATTCAACTACTTTAAAGACAGAGGAGCTTTCACATATAATAAAGACACCAAACGATACAGCATCAACTTCGACAAAATGAAAGAAGCCATGATATCGTTATCAGAAAAAATCCTCACCATCCAAGGCGACGGCGATTACTTAGCTGCTAAAAAATGGATTGAAGAAAAAGGCATGGTAGACCCACTTCTTCAAGCTGACTTAGACCGAGTTAACAACTCCGGCATTCCCATGGATATAGTATTCAAACAAGGCAAAGAAATTTTAGGTTTATAAAAAATAGACCTTTCATTTTACTTATTTGTTTTTTCAAATTTATGTAGAGACGCGATTAATTTTGCGTCTCTGCTGTTTTTAGACCAAAATAAAAACGGATAAAACAATAGCCGAAATTCAAAATAAATCTGTAACTTTGTAACCAAACACAAAATCATAAAAAAATGAGCAAGCAATTAGTACGATTCGATTGGGCAATAAAAAAGTTATTAAGAAATAAAGCAAACTTTGTAGTGTTGGAAGGTTTTTTAAGCGAGTTACTTTTTGATGATATTAAAATCAAGCAAATTCTCGAAAGCGAAAGCAATCAGCAGTACGAAGAAGACAAATACAATAGAGTTGATATTCTCACTGAGAACTCCGGTAAAGATTTGATAGTCATAGAAATACAAACCACCTATGAAATTGATTATTTTCATAGAATGGCTTATGGAGCATCAAAAATAATTTCGGAAAACTTAGAAATGGGACAGAAATACTCCAATGTGAAAAAAGTAATTTCTGTCAATATAGTATTTTTTGATTTGGGGCAAGGCGAGGACTACATTTATAAAGGTCAGACTGATTTCAAAGGCATTCATAATCAAGATACACTGAATTTATCAGATGCTCAAAAAAAGACCTTCCTAAAAGAGAACATATCGGATATTTTCCCGGAGTATTACTTGCTGAAAGTCAATCAGTTTGATGATGTTGCAAAAAATACCTTAGACGAGTGGATTTACTTCCTAAAAAATGATGAAGTCAAAGACAATTTCAAGGCAAAAGGCTTAAAAGAAGCCAATGAAATTTTAGATATAATGCGATTAAAGAAAAAAGAACGTTACGGCTATAATCGCTATTTGGATAGCTTGCATTTAAAAGCAAGTGAGGCTTTTTCATTAAAAGTAAAATACAAAGAAGAAGGTCTCCGAGAAGGACGAAAAGAGGGGCGAGAAGAGGGATTGCGAGAAGGAATCGAGAAAGGAATTGAAAAAGGTATTGAGAAAGGTATTGAAAAAGGTATTGAGAAAGGTATTGAGAAAGGTAAACTTGAAGAAAAAATAGAAATTGCAAAAAATTTATTAAAATTAGGTTTAGAAATAGAGTTTGTGAAAAAATCAACAGGATTATCTGACCAAAAAATAAAATCTTTGCTATAAAAAAAGCAATGCTTGTTATTATGCGAACAGCAACAAACTTTGTTTTTTAAACATTATTACGAAGTTTCCATAACTTGCGTCTCTACTGTTAAATAATTGATTTACAAATTGTTGAAATCATAGAATCATGAAGAAAATCACACTTATTATTTTATTGACATTGCCAATATTTGTAAAAGCTCAAAATTGCGATTGCGAAAAAAACTTTCAATGGGTAAAAAAGACATTTGAAGAAAATGATGCGGGATTTACCTATGTCATTGAACAAAAAGGCATGAAAGCATACGAACAGCACAATCAAAATTTCACAAAAAAAGCAAAAGACATAAAAGACTTAACCATCTGTACTCAAGCACTTAATGAGTGGTTACATTTTTTTCGTTCCGGGCATATCGGCATTCAAATACTGCCCTCCCAAAATACCGATAATCCTCAAAGTAAGAAAGATATAATTAAACAATTTGAAGATTGGAAAAAATTAGACATAAATATACACGAATTTAAAACATACCTTGCCGGCAAAACAAAAAATGATTTTGAAGGCATCTGGTTATCAGCTCCCTATGAAATAGGAATAAAAAAAGTGAATGACAAATATTTAGGTTTTATAATAAAATCAGATGGCATTTATTGGAAAAAAGGACAAATCAAATTGGAGATTGACAATAATTCTGCAACTTTTTATATGCGAGACCATTCCGCTCATAAATTTGACAATGTCAAGTTAATTGGAGAAAACTTTATCGAAATAGGCTTTATAAATTTAACAAGAAAATACCCCAAGCCCACAAAAAACGACCCAATTTTAGCATCATACATAAAAGCAATGAAAGCTCAAAAGCCTTATTTTGAGAAGATTAATAAAACTACCACGCTTTTAAGAATCCCAAGTTTTGAATGGCAAGCAAAACATGATATTGACAAAATAATTTCAGCAAACAAAAAAGCCATACTAAATACTCCCAACTTGATTATTGACCTAAGAAACAACGGAGGCGGTAGCGACAACAGTTTCATGGAACTTTTGCCCATTTTGTACACCAACCCAATCCGGACGCAAGGTATCGAATTTTTATCAACTCCATTAAATAACAAAAGCTATTTGGATATACTAAACGGTAAATATGGCAAAATTTCAACAGAGCAAGAAGCGGAAATTCAAAAAATTTACAATAAATTAAACAAACATCTTGGCGAATTTGTAAATCCATTCGAAGATAAAATAATAATCACAAAATATGATACGATTTATCGCTACCCTCAAAACATTGGAATAATCATAAATGAATTTAACGGTAGCACAACCGAGCAATTTTTGTTGGCAGCCAAACAAAGCAAAAAAGTCAAATTATTTGGCACAACAACCGCCGGCATACTCGATATTTCAAACATGTACTTTGTTACATCGCCTTGCGGTAAATTTCAGTTAGCCTACTGTTTATCAAAGAGTAAGCGAATACCCGACATGGCAATCGACAGCAAAGGCATTCAACCCGACTACTATATCGACAAAAGCATCCCAAAACATAAATGGCTGAATTATGTTATAGAAATATTGAACAAATAGCAGACCCTTACATCAAAAAAAAACGATGCCCAATACGGACATCGTTTTTTTACTTAGGCAAAAAGCCCAAAACTTCGGGCTTCAAGCCCTTTTACATGCTATTTCAATTTGCCTGTTTCCAATTCTTTAACAAGGCGTGGAGTTTTGTAAACCAATTTCAAAGCCTCCATAAGTCCCTTTGAATCAGTGGCTACACTGCGGTTGTCCTCGCCCAAATAGGCAAATGAACCTACCAAACTTTCCAGATTGCCATCATGCACTATGCCAACTATCTCGGCATTTTTGTTGATTACGGCACTGCCCGAGTTGCCCCCAACAATATCATTGGTCGAGGCAAAACCGATTGCTGTTTGCAAATCTAACTTCTTGGGAATTTTTTGCCATCGCTCGTGTAAGCCCCACGGATACGATTTTTTCCCAAACGAAAAGTACCTGTCCCACAGACCATAATAGGTAACTTTGGCTGGTGCTAACGTACCGTTATACTCATAACCTTTGATTTTTCCGTGCGAAATTCTCAGCGATGAAGTTGCATCAGGCGGTATTTTGCTTCCATAAACTTTGTATATCAGCAAGCCCAATTTTTGGTTCAGCACGCTCAATTTGTTGTATAATTGCTTCATTTCATCAGCTTGTTTTTGGCTCAGTTCATACTCATTTACAGCGTATTGTATAAATGGGTCATCCAATTTTTTAAGCTCCGCTTTTGTAATTGACATAAGTTTTTCGACACTGCTTTTGTCGTCAATCACAGTGCTTTTCAAAAGATACTCGGCAGCCGCCTGACCTGTTTTTCCGCCGAATAATGTTTGAAGATATTTGCAATCTTTGCCCTTTGTTTTGTATAAAAATCTTTGCTGTGCAGCAAGCAACAACATGTCTAATTCCTGCTCGGTAGAAGGCACAAAAACATCGTCAATATTAGTGCTTCTTCGTCCACTTAACACACTGCTAACCAGTCTATAAGCAGTAGCTTGATACGATGAAGAATAGTAATGCGACATTCTCAAAACTATTGATTTTTCCTCCAAATTTTGTATCTTGCCAAGCACCTCTTTTATATCTTTCCAAATATTTTGATACTCTTGATTTAACGATTTATTCGAGAAAACCTCTTGTTTGAGATTTTTCTCAAAATCATATTTTTTTGCCATCAAATAATCGTCATTAAGTCCCATCAACATTCCGGCGTATGCTTTGCGACCATTTGATACCGACAAAAGTTTGCTCAAAAGTTTTGCTTGCTTATCGGGATGTGCCATAAAATACTCATAATAAGCAGTATATGCTTCATTCAAACGATGCAAAATTATTTTATATTTAAAATCTCTGAAATACTCCAACTCCGCCATCGACAACAATCTGTCGGTATTTCCCGGGCGACCCGACACGAATACCGCCTCGTTTTCCTCAGCACCATTTTTGCTCCATTTGAAATAATTATCAGTTACAACAGGCTTTCCGTTTTTGTCGTAAGCTCTCAAAAAAGCAAAATCAAGCTCATAGCGAGGATATGTGAAATTGTCCCAATCCCAGCCGGTTGCGGCTATTTGCACGTCGGGTGCCATCACCAATCTGATGTCGTCAAAACGCTCATATATATAAAGTGAGTATTTTCCGCCATTGTATAATGTTATCACTTTGGCAACATTACCCGTTGATTCTGAGAACTTTGCCTCAATATCTTTTATCAATTTGTTTTTCACTTCAATAGCCTCAACCTCATTAGATGCTTTATCCATGGCGTTGTGAATTTGGTCACTTACATCCTTGATTTCCAGCAATCTATCAACAAACAAGTTGGGTATTCTGCGTTCTTGTTTTAAAGTTTTGGCATAAAATCCGTCTTTGTGAATATTCTCACCTTCGTGTTCCACCGATTGCAACATTCCCCTCACACAGTGATGATTAGTCATAATCAAACCGTCCCTTGAAACGAACGATGCAGAGCATCCATTGCCCAACTGCAATGCTGATTTTTGTACGTCTAAAAGCCATTTTTTCGATGGTCGAAAACCAAGCTCTTTTTCATATACGTCCAACGGCACGGCATCGTAAGTCCACATCGAGCCAAAATCGCCAAACGAAAATTTCACATCAGAAATATTAATCGGTTCATAAATGCTTCGCTGAGCATTTGCATTGATGATGCCTAAGCAAATCAAGCTAAGCGTTAAAATTAATTTTAAGTTTTTCATATTTTGTTTTTTAATTAAGAAATAATCTAAATTAAGTTTTTTTTGATATATGCACACAAAAGTAATAAATTGATTTTTATTTTTACGAAATGAATAGAAAAGAACTTTACGAAAATGTCATAAATTATTTTTTGGAGCATCAGCCTGTTGCCGAGACTGAGTTGGATTACAACAATCCTTATGAGTTGCTCGTGGCAGTAATTTTATCGGCACAATGTACCGACAAGCGGGTAAATAAGATTACGCCGGCATTGTTTGAACGATGGAGCAGTGCAGCGGAACTTGCTCAGGCTGAGGTTGCTGAGGTTTACGAATATGTGAAATCTTGCTCCTATCCCAATAACAAGGCAAAGTATTTGGTGGCGATGGCAGATATGCTTGAGAAGGACTTCGGCGGAGTTGTGCCGAGCGACATAAAGACTTTGCAGAAGTTGCCGGGCGTTGGCAGAAAGACGGCAAATGTGATAGCATCGGTGGTTTATAACAAACCTGCGATGGCGGTTGACACCCATGTATTTAGAGTCTCGGAGCGTATTGGACTGACAGTTAATTCCAAAAGCCCATTAGAAACCGAGCGAGAGTTGGTGCATTATATTCCCGAGGAATACGTTGCCATAGCCCATCATTGGCTGATTTTGCATGGTCGTTATGTTTGCATGGCACGCAAACCATTATGCCACAAATGCGGATTAAGCAATTTATGCAGTTATTTCTCAAAGCTCTGATTTTGAGGAGATAAAAGTTAAAAAGTAAAATTTATAATAGATTTAATAAGGTAGAGACGTGCTATTAGTGCGTCGCTATGAGTATACGATTGGCAGTTGAATCTGCCATTTTTTTCATTCCACTGAATATTTAGAAATACCGGGTTCGCTACTTTCAAAAAATCCTGTTTCATAGAAATAATTTGCCATTTTAAGAGCATCGCCGGTTGAGTTTTTTGTAGCTCTCAATTCAAACCATTTAGGCATAAATTCATCTTGCTTAACTAACTCGGTTTTGGTTTCATTAATCATTCGATTTAAGTCTGTCAAATCATTTTCATTAAAAACTTTTACATAAAAATTACTGCCATAACTATTGATGCACAAATTGCCAATATTTTCGCCTAATAAGTTCATACAATCATTGGTTTGCATGGTATAATGAACGTAGGAAATCATATTATTTTGCTGAAAATCAGTAATGATTCGGGTAATTTCCTCACAGTTTTTTGGAGATTTTAATCTCAACGGAATTTCCTTAAACTTATATTGAGAGGTGGCATGAATGATGTATTTGTAATTATGGTCAATTTGACTAAGTGTCGAAATTAGGCTATCAATTTGACTGCTACTGTAAGTAGTGTCGATACCAAGCAGTATGTAATTATTTTGCAACTCGCCCAAATCATCTTTTGTTCCTTTATAGTATTTAAAATCAGTGAATTTACAATTAGGTTGCTGTGTAGTTTCATCTTTTTTGCAAGCTGTAAAAAGAAATACAAAAATCAGAGTTGATAAGATTGTGTTTTTCATAGTTTTCAGGGGTTTAAATTTTGTCAATATCAACGAATTTAAACACAAAAACATAAATTGCAAAAAATTCATTTGCCTATTTCCACAAATCCCGCTAAACTTAAACCGCAGTGTATATCAGCTTTTTGGTCTCAAAAAAGTCTTCGTCGAAGACATCGCATAACTCAAAGACATCACTTTTTTTAGGTACTTTTTGTATCTCTTCCTTGAAGTCGCCGCCTTTCAAGTATAATATGCCGTTGGGCAAGCTACTTTTTATGCCTTTGCGTAATAGGTGTGCCGTGTCGGTATAAAAATTGTTGTAAGCTGTTACTGCTCTGCCTATTACAAAATCAAATTTCTCTTTTAATTCGGGGGTACGCACCGCAATACTGCGAACGTTTTTAACGCCTACCGCTTTAACAATGCGATTTACGGCATCGATTTTCTTTTTCTTAGAGTCAATTAATGTGAATTTTGCTTCCGGGAAAAAAATTGCCAATGGCAATCCGGGGAAGCCTCCGCCTGTGCCAACATCAGCAATTTTGGTGTTAGCTCCAAACTCTACAAATGCCGTAAGTGACAGTGAATGAAGTATATGCCTGACATACAGATGCTCCATATCTTTGCGAGATATTAGATTTACCTTTGCATTCTCTTCCAAAACACTGTTATATAGTTTTTCGAATTGTGATATTTGCAATTCAGACAGGTCTTCAAAATATTTTTTTAAGAGTAACTCTATTGGTTTTGACATTTGGTATTTGGTTTATTATTAGACGATTGAGGCTTTGATTTAGGTTCTTCTAACTGACTTAAATATCTGTTATAATCCGCAATAAATGCGTTGTAGAACATTTTAGAGGCGTATTTTGCTCCTTTTATCGTAAAATGTATGTAATCTTTTTCGCCCAAAGGAGGGTCGTTTGACACCCAACTCGGCATGGAATTTTCGCCTCCCATGGCTTCATACAAATCCCAGAAAGCACAATTATTTTCAAATGCGGCACGCTTCAAAGCATCTCTAACCAAGGTTAAATTCGGATATGTTACATACATATTGTCCTCTTTTTTAGACATATCCGCAGGTCCCACAACTATTATCGAGACATTGGGGATGCTCTGTTTTATTGCTTTTAGCGAGTTTGAAATTAGGCTTTCATAAAACGAAAATGTTTTCAATTTCGACGGCACTATATTGCCTCCAAACTGAAAAATAACGAGCTTGGTTTTCAAATTTTTATGAATTTTAGCGGCTAATGTTGCGTCCATTTTGGCAATAGACAAACCTGATGCACCCCGCATAGGGATATTATCAACTATGATGCCTTTGTAGGTATCGAATGAAAAGCCATAAAACTCGGGACTGTCGGTGCTTTCAAATTCAAATTTCAACTTGCGTGGTGTTACATTAAAATTCCATGAATGCACTTCCGATTTTGGGTTTACCGCAATGGCTCTGGTATCTATAAGTTCCTTATTATTAAACACTTTCACTGTCATAGGAGCTTTTATATTACCTATGAACATTCGGCATCGACTGTATCTTTTTATGCCGGGGTAAGCATGTGGATATGGTCTGAATGTCAATGAGGCTTTGCATGTTTCAAGGGTGGTATCCTCGGGATTTTTGTCGGGGCAAAAACGTGCAAATGTTCCCATTATTCCGTATCTGCTGTGAGGTATTCCTTTCGATTTTATCCCAAAATTTGTATACCTCTTCCATTCGCCTTCTTTGGATTGTATCATCGGCGAATTGAAACTAAATGCCTGTACAGCAGGCACAAAGCCGGAACCAAATCCGCCAAAATGCTCTTGTATTTTATGTCTGAAATAGTTTGTAATTCTGTCTTGCTCTAATTGCGAATCGCCGTAATGCACGAATGTCATGAGGCTACCTTTTTGCCTTAGATTAAGCATCTCGGCGTATAGCGGAAACAGCAAATCCGGATTATCGGGCGGAAATTCTAAACCTCGAATGAGCTTGCCTTCTAATTTTATTTGCTCTTGCAACAACCAATCGTTTTTTTCTTCCACAACTGTATCCTGAACAAGCTCCACAACGGAAGTTGTATCGGGTTCTTCTATTATTTCAGATATATCAACTTTGGGCTGTTGCGAATTGGTGAAAATCTGATTAGGCTCTATAAATGAGAGTGATACATCGCCAATTTGTATTCCCGACTTTGGAAAAATCAACGATAAAATCAATAGCATCAACAAGACTGTTATTATAAAAAAGAGTGCTTTAAGCGGACTTTTAATCGGCGTTTTTTCCATTTTAGGGAAAATTAATTTTGCTAATATTTTCTATTTCAATTTTATTTTTATGTACTGCCCTACCCTTAAAGTTTTAAGGTCTCGGCGAGTAAATCCGTTTAGATATTGTATTTGCGAGGGGCTTATTCCCGGATATCTTTTTGCAATAACCCAAAGGTTGTCGCCTTTGCGTATTCGATACCAAACATAGCGACTGTCTCTTGGTTTTGATGCTTTATGATGCGAACTTGTTGTGCTTTTGCGTTTAAAAGTCGATGCCATCAGTTTTTTACGCTGACCGTCTGACATTGTGTTTATTTTTTTATATCGCTCAACTTTGTTTTTAGGCACCCAAACATTTATATTTTGCCCCACTCGCAAGCGGTTGCTGGGTATGCTGTTCCAGCTTCTTAAATCTCTCACTCTCACGTTGTACAAGCCTGCTATGAAGCCGTAAGTATCGCCTGATTTTATGGTGTAACCAAGTTTGGTGCGATCTTTTTTAGATACAGGTTCGTAATAATTAGACCTTGTTTTACTGCTATAACGATATGCGGGAACGGCTGCTACGTCAATTCCTTTGGCTACTGCAAGGCTGTCTTTATGCGAATATATTTCTTGCTCTTTGTCGATGAATGTGGCAATATATTTTAAAGGTAATCGCAGGTAATAGGTTTTGTCGCCGGGCAAAATATCTCTTCTGTACTGAGGGTTTAATTCTTTAAGCTCTTCGTAAGGTATTTTTATAACTTCTGATATTTGCTTGAAATGCACTCGTTTAGAGATGCCTACCGTGTCTGTTATTAAATTGATTTTGGGTTTTTCGGGAGTTATGCCATGCTCGTCGTAATACTCCATTAGGTAAGTTGCGGCGATATACGCAGGAATATAACCTCTGGTCTCACGCGGAAGGCGTTTGTAGATTTCCCAAAAATCGCTTTTGCCTGTTCGTCTGATTGCTCTATTTACATTGCCCGGGCCACAGTTGTAAGCCGCCAAAACCAAATTCCAATCGCCATACAATGAGTATAAATCTTTCAAAAACAGGGCTGCCGCATGGGTTGATTTTACGGGGTCTTTGCGTTGGTCGATGTAGGAATTTATTTCCAATCCATACATTCTACCTGTTGAATAAAGGAACTGCCAAAGCCCCACCGCACCGGCATAAGATTTTGCCTCGGGATTAAGTGCCGACTCAATTATAGGGATATATTTCAACTCTATGGGGAGGTCGTATTGGTCTAAAATCTCCTCTATTATAGGGAAATAGTAGTCTGACATGCCTATCAGATATTGCGAGCGTGCGTTTTTGTTTACATACATTTTTATCCAATTTGCCACCTCGCCGTTGTAGGTTAGAGGGAAAACCGAATTTATGCTGTTCAAGCGTTCGGCAATTTGCTCTTCGGTAGCCTTGTCTATTCTGTTGTTTATTTTGTTTGCTTCAACCACAGGTTTATCTTTTTGAAAAGATTGCTGTTTTTTGAAATACCAATGTTCCATCATGCTGTCGAGGAGGCTGGAATATTGCTCCATCGTTGAGTGGTCATTTTTAGGTAGTACTCTGTTTGCGTTTTCCTGTGCTTTTAGCGATATAGAGAATATCAAAATGGCAATTAGATATAATGTTTTTTTCATTGTTTTATTTTTTCATAATGTTGCTTAAAAAAGCTAATGTTTTTGAATATTTTTATTAATAATGAGCAAAAATCAATCCATTTTACTTAAACCTTATTGAAAAAAAAATTCCGGGTGCAATTTCTTGTGGAGTAACGCCCATTATAGTAGGTCGAATTTTTATGCTGAGGTCTTCGCCTACGTCGTAATCGGAAAAATGTGCATCAACGGAAGCATCGATTATATTGAACAAATACGATACGCCTATCATGATTAGAGAAATATCTCGATTTCGGCGAAATTTGTTTTTGTAATATAATAGGTTCTCGCGTGATACCGAGCCGTCAAACTCGTCTACGGTGTTTTCGTCATCGTCGGTTACGGCAACATAAGCATCTAAGTATCTCTTATACTGTTTGTTATTGTAGTATGACCAATACACAAGTCCACCCATCATGCTATATACGATGGGGATTTTCCAATATTTTTCGTTGTAAGCCTGACCTAATCCCGGTAATATTGCGGAAAATATGGCGGCTTTCTTTGGACTTTTTTTGTTAAAAACTATCGAATCGGGTTCTGCGATTTCAAAACTTGGCTCTTTAACTATTAAAGAGTCTGTTTCTTTTGGGGTATTATTATAAGGTATGGAATCTCGCTCTTGCGAATAGGATGCCAATGATATTAGCAACGAATTTATTATTAATATTACCCGTATTATCTTCAAAATCTGATTATTTATGTAAGTCTAATTTCGATAGAATTTCCTTTATTTGATTAAATTGTTCGTCGGAGGCAAACGACAAAGTCAAGCTACCTTTACCTTTATCGTTCCTTTTCACCTTCACATTTCCGGGAAAAACTTCCGATAATGATTTTGCGAAATTTTTATAGTCCTCAGGAATTGAAGTTGTGCTTTTTGTTTTAAGTTCGGGTTTGTTTATTTCTCGCGTAAGTTTCTCGGCACTTCTAACCGATAAGCCTTCATCAATAATTTTGTGAAAAAGTTCCATTTGTTTTTGCGGGTCTTCGATGCTTATCAAAGTTCGGGCATGCCCCATGCTTATTTGCGAGTTGCCTATTCCTGCCTGTATTTTGGGCGGAAGTTTTAGGAGGCGGAGGTAATTGGTTATGGTTGAGCGTTTTTTGCCAACTTTTTCGCTTAGTTCGTTTTGCGTGAGATTGCACTCGCTTATAAGGCGTTGATAAGTTAGCCCCACTTCAATGGCGTTGAGATTTTCTCGTTGTATGTTTTCCACGAGAGCCATAGCCAATAGTTCGTCATCGTTTACATCGCGAACATAGGCTATTATAGATTTTAGACCTGCCTTTTTGGCGGCTCTGTATCTTCTTTCGCCTGATATTATCTGAAATTTACCATCAGATAATGTTCTTACAGTAATTGGCTGAATTACACCAAGTTGCTTTATCGAGTCTGATAATTCTTCAAGTGCTTCTTCATTAAATTCTGTGCGTGGTTGGTTTGGGTTTGCTTGAATTTTACTTAGCATTATCTCGGCTACTGCACCGGTTGATTTTGCTTCTTCAACAGGTTTCTTTTCGTAAGATGTACTTATTAACGCACCCAGACCTTTACCCAAGGGGCTTTTCTTTGTCATACTTTTGTGTGTTTCTAATTGTTAGTTGTATTTTCTGTCTCGTCGATTTCCTCTTCCGGTTTTTCGGCGTTTCTCTCTAATAGCTCGGTGGCTAAATTCAGATAATTTACTGCCCCTCTGGATTTTGCATCGTATAAAATGGCGGGCATTCCGTAACTTGGTGCTTCGCTCAGTTTTATGTTACGTTGTATTATTGTCTCAAAAACCATTGATTCAAAGTGTCTTTTAACTTCGGCTACCACGTGGTTTGAGAGTCGCAGTCTAGCGTCGTACATTGTTAAAAGGAAGCCTTCTATTTCGAGATTTGGGTTTAGGCTTTTTTGTATCATTTGGATTGTGTTCAAGAGTTTTCCCAATCCTTCTAATGCAAAATATTCGCATTGTACGGGTATCATAACAGAGTTTGCTGCCGTTAATGCGTTCAGTGTCAGTAGTCCTAATGATGGGGAGCAGTCTATAAGTATATAGTCATAGTTGTCTTGAATTTGTCCTATGATGCTTTGGAGTTTGTATTCTCTACGCTCGGTATCAAGCATTTCTATCTCTGCACCTACCAAATCAATGTGTGATGGTATTAAATCAAGGTTTTCTACTTTTGTTTTCAAGATAGCGTCTTGTGGGTTTACTTCATCTATAAGGCATTCGTATATGCTTGTGTTTAGTTCTTTGGGGTCAAAGCCTACACCTGAGGTTGCATTTGCCTGAGGATCAACGTCTATTAGTAGTATTCTTTGTTCTAATACAGCTAAACTTGCAGCGAGATTTATTGCTGTTGTAGTTTTTCCAACTCCGCCTTTTTGGTTTGCTAAAGCAATTATTTTTGACATTATTCTGTTTTTTCTTGGTATAACTTTAAAGGCAAAATTATAATTTTTATTTATTAATTCCGCAATTATTTTGCAAATATAAGTTTTATTTGCCTAAAAGGCATTATAAATAATAATATTTAGAGCTAATAAAGTTTCTTAATATTCTCATTATCAATAAAAAAACAGTAATTCTATAATTTATAAAATTACTGTTTCATGACAAACATTATGAATGAAAGTTTTTAGTATGCTGATACGTAGCCCCAGTTTTCGCCTGATTTTATTCTGTATAATTGCATTTCGGATATTCCGAATTGTCGGGCAATTATTTTCATTCTGGTTTTACGATTTGGGTCGTTAATTTTTCTTTTTATGAGTCTTACTTTTGCTTCAGTGAGCTTGGAGTATGTTACTCGGTTGGTTTTTTTAGGGCGATTTTTGAATGCTTCGCCACTGAATTGATGTATTTCTTTTTCTTTTTTAGTTGCCCATTTCAGGTTTGAAACGTGGTTGTCGGTTTTGTTATAGTTTAGGTGTATTACAAACACGCCGTCGCCTTGTTCCAAAAAGTGTTGTGCTACTAATTTGTGGACATATCTTGCTGTTGATTTCTTGGTTTTTCTTTGTCGCAATGGCAGAGCTTGGTATCCGTTGATGTAAGTTTTTTTTACTAAATATTCTTCTTTGCCCTTACAATTTATAATACGACCATAATTTGAGATTTTGAATTTCTCGTTTTCGGCTATGCCCTTATCAAATTTAATTTCTTTCCATTCCTCGTCCCAGTGAGATACTATCATAAATTTATGTTATTGTTTTTATGCAAAGTTAATTATTTTTTTTTAATATCAAAATATAGCGATATTTCATTTTTGTTTTTTTTTAATTTAATAGTTGTTTTATCTATTTATTTATTACATTTGTTGCTGAACATACACTATAAGGTGTTATGTTTTTATTGTATTTTTTAATTAAACAACAACGAAATGGAAAAATTAAACGAAAGAAATGGAATGCCTTTATTGGGCGACATGTTTCCTGAAATGACCGTACAAACTACTCATGGAATGATGAATTTACCTGCTGATTTTGCAGGAAAATGGTTTGTATTATTTAGCCACCCGGCTGATTTTACGCCTGTGTGTACTACTGAATTTGTGGCTTTTCAACAACGATATGACAAGTTTAAAGCCTTGAATTGCGAGCTTATCGGACTAAGTGTTGACCAAGTTTTCTCGCATATCAAATGGACTGAATGGATAAAAGAAAATATGGGTGTGGAAATTGAATTTCCTATAATTGCGGACACCGGCAAAGTGGCTGATACTCTCGGAATTATTCATCCGGGCAAGGGAACTAATACCGTGAGAGCCGTATTTATTGTTGATGCTGACGGCAAAATGAGAATAATTTTATATTATCCGCAAGAGCTTGGCAGAAACATGGACGAAATTTTACGTGTGGTGGAAGCTATGCAAATCTCTGATAATAACAAAGTTGCAATGCCGGCCAATTGGCCTGAAAACGATATGTTGAAAGACAGAGTTATCGTTCCGCCGGCGGCTGATGTGGCTACTGCAAAAGATAGACTCAAAAAAGCCGAGGAAGGCGAATTTGAATGTTTCGATTGGTGGCTATGTCATAAAGAGTTAAAAAAATAATTGTATTCTTTTTTTTCTCCAACAAACAAAAAAAAATGCGACTCACTAAAAGTAAGTCGCATTTATTATTATGTTAGCTTGAATGTTAGTGTTTTACAACTAATCTTAAAGTAACGGTTTCGTTTGCGTTTTTAAGTTTAGTTACATATACGCCATTAGCTAAGTCGCTTATATTAACTTGTTGGTTTGTCAAATCGCCTGATTTTATCACTTTACCTGTCATGTCGTATATAGCGAATGTGTCAAAGTTACCTTTTACTGAGAATACGTCGTCAGCAGGTGTTGGGTAGATAGCTGCACTTTCTTTTACTGCATCGTTGATGGCTGTTGGGTCTTCAGGTTTGCCAAATTTAATTGTGGCTTTTTCTGATTTTCCGCCTTTGTATACTGCTACTACTCCTGCTTCATGTTCGCCTGATTCTAAGTTTTCAAAGACATAGGTATTGGCAGAAACTTTGCCTTGTAATTCGTCGTCTAAGTAAACTTCAAATTCTTGTACTTTTCTGGTTTCTTCTTTGGGAGCTATTGTTATGTCGTCTATCATTAATAACCAACCGTCTTTTGAAACATTGTTTATGCAAACATATTTCACGTCTTTTGGAAATTCGTAAGATACTTCTTTGTAGTTTCCTTCTCCTACCATATGTGGAGCTTCTACGGGTTCTGCTGTTAGCCATTCAAAGTCTTCTACTTTGTTGGTTTTCTTAGAATATCCGATTTTGTATTTTGGTAAAGCAGGGTCTGCTGAGTATGATTTAACAAAGAATTTCATTGTGAAATCTCTTGGGAAGTTCAATTTAGGTGAAATCATAAAGTCATTGTTTTCGCCTGTTGCAGTACCAAAGCCCATTAAGTATTTAAGCCCACTATGAGCATGTAAACTTGGGTTTTTATCGTAAAGTTCATCACCTAATGCTACTTTTGCGTTGAAGTTCATGAATGCCATAGCTTCGTGGCTGAAAGGATAGGTTATACCTTCGATACCTATTGTAGGTAATTGGTCTACATCAACGTATTTCCAAGCTGTTTTTTCTGATGAAGGTGCTACTTCAAAGTTACCATAGCTTTCAAAGTCTTCAACGATAGGAGCTGTGATGTTCCAGTTGAAAGTTACTTTGTCGCCTTCTACGATTTCTAAGTTGTATGGTTTTACAATTATTTCTTTTAGTTTAACTTCTTTTGTGTATTCAGCATCTGCTGAAAAGTCTAAGTCTGCTTCTTCATGTGCTTTGAAGCCGTCTAATTTTACATTAAGTTTGTAAGTTGCTTTGGGAACATTTGTAAATGTTACTTTGCCGTCGGCATTGTAAACTTCTTTTACATAAGCCATTTCGGCATTGTTTTGGTTGGTAAGAGTTACGATAGCTCCTGTTGCAGGGTCGTTTACGTCTGTTGTTACTGTAACGCTAACTGTTGTTGAAACGTCTTTTCCTATTATGTTTGAGTATATTGTGTCTGATGCTTTGCTTCCCGAGTAGTTTGCTTTTATTGCATAACGATAATTGCCTTGACTTAGGGTTGAGAATTTATCATCGGTAAATTCTGCTCCTGTTGCATCTTCTTTTAATGTTACCCATTCGTCGGTTACGTTTTCTTGTCCTGCTGCAAATCTGTAAATAGTGTAATTGATTAATTTTCTTCTGGCATAAGATTTGTCGGCACCAAGGGCTTTACCTGTTGCGGTGTTGTAGCCTTCTGCTCTTATTTTTAAGTTTCCTAATTTCCAAAGGTCAGGAGAAGGTACATTCAATGATTGCAACAAAGTTGAAAATTTACCCGAAGAATAATCATTTGTTACAAAGTTTACACCGGGAACAAAGGGATAATCGGGATTGTCGCCTTCTGAAATACCAATATCTAATCTTTCATTTGCACTTAAAGCCAAGAAGAAACCGCCTTCTATTTCTATAGGTTCTTCAAAATAATAGCTTGACCATACATCGTCGCGGTTTGGTATGTTTCTTTTATAGAATACAATTTCTTTTGTTGGTTTTCCGTTTGCATCTAATTTGAATACCCATATGTTTACTTTTTCAAGTGGTTGGTCTTGCCCATTATTTTGTAAGTGTGTCATCCAAGAGGCTTTGTATAGTTTTGCATCGCCGGGATAAACTGCTCCCATTACAGAAATATCATGGCTGAAATTAGCTCCTATTTGTATTTTTAAACTGTCGCCGTCATATCGGTACATTTTTCTATCATGAGGTGATACCCATGTTAATTTTACATTAGCATCTGCTTTTTCAGCTAATAATCTTTCGGGGCTTATTAGTTTGTCGGCTAATGTAAAGTCAGCAATTGTTATTGTGGCTTGGTCTACTTTTTCTAATTCTGTAGTAGCTTTTACATAAAATTCTTTTTCAAAAGTAACTGCATATTTTTCTGCTGAGTAATATACACCTTCTATATTATACATACCTTCGGTGTTTGTGGTATCCACGTAGTTATCGTAACCGTCTAATACAACTCTTACGCCTTCTATCGGGTTGCCGTCTTTGTCGATTACTTTACCTGCAACTGTTGCTTTTTCTAATGCTACTAATAAAACATTTTCTGTTGCTACTTGGTCTAAAACAATGGTTACAGGTACGGTATCATTTGCATATCCGTGCTTAGATAAAATCACATCGTAATTACCGGGATTTAAGAAAGTAAAATCATATTTACCGTCTTCATCAGTATACTGTACAAGGTCTGTGCCTGCTATTTGTACTTTTACGTTTTCAAGGCTGTCAATTTCTGTGCCGTTATTTGCTGTAACAGTACCTGTTAGGCTTCCGCCACCTGTTGTTACAAAACCGAAAGATAAGTCAGCTATTGAATTTAGTGTCATACCTTGGTATTGAGTACTGTCTTCATCCAATGGTAATAGGTCAAATGGGAATTTTTTGTGATTGAACGGCGGAGCCCATATACGAGCTACTTTGTCTTCGCTGGCAGCATAATTAGATGCTTTAAAATTATAGTGATTTTCGTAAGTGCTATCACTTTCTCTTTCAACCATCACAACCAAGTCGCCACCATTATAGGTGAAAGGTTGGTCTAATTCAATTATCCAATCTTCTCTTGGCGAATGAGCCAAGTCATAAGGATCAGCTCCTTCTGTATTTGCAAGTTTAACTACACCATCAAATACTTGTTGAAAATTATCAAGAGGTAAGAATGAACCTGATTCTACATTCAAGTTTGCTCCGGTAGTATTACTCAACCAAACTTTAATAGTATCACCTAACATACCATCAGGATAACCGTGAACTACTTGTCCCCACTCTGTTGTATAAGTCTCATGATTATGTACAGTGCAATATTGGTATTTAATTTGAGTAACATTACATGGCGCATGGTTGATGTCAGCTTTTCTGTAAATAGCTTGTGTCAATGAGTAATAGGAGTAAGTGTCAATTGGGTAATTGTAAGTTCCATAAGGCGAGCTAGCATTTCCAATGTTTACCCAAACTAAATCACCGTCTCTTTTACTTTGTCCTTCCTTCGAAAGAACAGCTTGTGCAAATGATGTCGAAGTTAAGAATGACATCAAAAGCAAAGCTAATGTGAATTTGAAAAATAAATTGTTCTTCATAATTGTTGTGTTATATTAAAATTTACTTATTTATTCGTTTTTATATTAATTAAGTTTATCCACGCAAATATATAAATTTATTTTATATTTGAATTTATTAAATTATCTTTTTTTTCAACAATTATACTTATTATGCAGAATAAATTAAAATTAGCAATTATAATATTTCAATTAATACCTTTATTATCCTCAGCACAAGGAGATTATATAATTAATGAGCAGTTCAAAAATAATAAGCTAAATTGGGTAATAAAAACTAAAAACGGAGTAAAGACATTTCTAACAGGCGGAAAATATTATATGGAAATAGGCACAAATCAAAAATATCATTATTTTGCAACCAAAGTACCTATAAAAACAAAAAAGGATTTTGAGATAGAGGCAAAAATCAATATCATGCAAAGCAAAAGCAATTCCTACAATGGGTTGTTTTGGCATGACAGAACAAACGACAAACTCTATTGTTTTTTAATACACAATAAATCTTTTTACATAAACCTGCATCATGGATTCAATGATATATATATAAAAGGTGTAACCCACTGTCGATATATAAATACCGGCAGTTCTAATATCTTAACAGTAAGGAAAACTAATAATGCCACTAATTTCTACATCAACAGGCATTTAGTACATTCGGCAAAGGGTGGAATAAACTTGGGCGATGCTTGCGGGTTCAAATTGGAGCAAAACAGCACGGTTTTGGCAGATTATTTAACCGTAAAAGCTCAAAAAAGTAATGCAAAGCCTGTCAAAAAGGTTGCAAAAACCGAAGCTGAGGCAAAGCCCAATAAAAAGAACATGGGCAAAAATATCAACTCGCAATACTCTGAAATTGCACCTGTTATAGCTCCCGACGGCAAGACGCTGTATGTGGCACGCCTCAATCATTCTGCAAATATCAAGGCGGGCAAATATGATATTTGGTATGCCAGGTTAAACCCCGACGGCAGTTGGGGCAAACTTCAACACGCCCCAAAACCGCTAAACAACGGAGGCAATAATGCCATAATTGCGGTTGCCCCCGACAACAACACGCTGTTTCTGGAAGGCTTATACAATGCCGACGGCTCATTTAAAAGTTCCAAAGGAATATCGGTAAGCTATCGCACCAAAACGGGCTGGACTATCCCTCGCAAATTGGAAATACAAGATTATGAAAACCTGGATACATACGAAAGTTACAGCATCAGCTCCGACCGCCAGACATTGATAATGTCGGTGAAGCAAAAGGGTGGCTACGGCAAGAAAGACCTATGGGTGAGCTTCTTACAAGCCGACGGCACTTACAGCAAACCCAAAAATATGGGGGCAACATTAAACAGCAAAGACGAAGAAGGCACGCCATATCTTGCCCCTGACAACAAGACTTTGTATTATTATTCAATCAGCCCAAACGGCTACGGCAATGCCGATATATTTGTGAGCCGGCGACTTGACGACAGCTGGACGAAATGGAGCAAGCCCGAAAACTTAGGCTCGGAAATAAACAGCAATGCTTGGGACGGCTATTACACCCTCGATGCCAAAGGTAAATATGCCTATCTGGTGTCGATGAAAAACACTTATGGGCAGGAGGATATTTTCAGCATAAAATTGCAAGATTCGCAAAAGCCGAAGCCTGTCGCAATGTTAAAAGGCAAGGTTTTGAACAAGAAAAACAACAAGCCCGTAGCCACCGACATTTTTTATTATGATTTAAAAACAGGCAAGCAGGCGGGCATCGCACGGTCAAACCCCGCAACGGGCAAATATCAAATAATTCTACCTTACGGCAAAAACTATGAGGTTAAGGCAATTAAGGATAATTATTTTGCTTTAAGTGAGATTTTTAACCTCACCGAGAAAGCGAGTTATAAGGAGATAAATCAAGATTTGCTACTAATTCCCAAGGAGCAAGACGTGGCAATAGTTTTGCGAAACGTGAATTTTGACGCAGGCAAGGCTGTTTTGGTAAGCGAGGCTTATGCCGAATTAAACAGGCTGGTGCGATTGATGAAAGATAACCCCAACTTAGTAATTGAATTACAAGGACATACGGAGCATAGCGACGGCTACGAAGATAAGCTGATGGCATTGTCGCAACGCAGGGTAAACACCGTGAAATCATTTTTGGTAAGCAAGGGGATTTCAAGCGACCGCATAAAGGGCAAGGCTTTCGGCGGGACACGCCCCATAACAAGCAATGCCACTCCGCAAGGCAGACGCAAAAATCGACGCGTGGAATTTAAGGTGTTGCAAAAATAGCTTACATTTTGCTGTGCAACAAAGTGATATTCCCTCGTTTCTTGAATGGTTTTCCATCAATGAAATTTCCTGTGCAGATGTACACGTAAACCCCTTGTGGCATCAGTTTGTTTTCATAATAGCCGTTCCAACCTACGGCGTAATCATTGGTTGAGAAGACCAGAACTCCGTTTTTGCTGTATATCAAAAGTTGGTAATTTGCTATGCTTGTATTGCACTTGGGGTGGAAAACATTGTTTGATTTATCATCAATGTAATACCGCTGACTAACAGCACCTTCCAACGATGGCGTAAAGGCATTCGGGAATTTTATATGATAATTTTCTTGCTTCACATTGAGGTTTTCCAACGTCATACTGTCGGCACAATTTGCCTCCGAGAATGCCAACAACTTGATGTTATAGTTGCCCGCATCTTTGTATTTATGAATCGGACTCACGACCGTTGAGCTTGTGTTGTCGCCAAACTTCCAAATGTATCGAACGGCTTGAGTTGAGTTATTGAAAAAAGCAACCTCTTTGATTTTGCTAACATCCTCGGATTGAGCGGTTGTGAAATCAGCTTGCGGACGCGGATTTACAATTATGGTTGTGGTTTTCACATTTTTAATATCCGAGTTTAATGCCGTGTGTTTGACAATATATTTGCCCGCTTTGGTGTATGTATGTTTAACCGAGTAACCTTGTGCGGTTTTGTTGTTGCCGAAATCCCAGTTAGATTTTGCATTGTCGATTTTCTCGGCTTGGAAATAAACCGTGAAAGGCACACAGCCCTCATTCTCCGACACCGTGAAATTTGCCGACGGTATTTTAACTATCTTTTTCGAGTTGCTTATTAACAAGGTGTTCTTGGGTTTTATGTTTAAAGACAAGTCCTCCTGCGTAGTTCTCTCATTTTGAGAGTTTTGCGTTTTTTTATTTGATGTTTTTTTGTTGTTTTTTGCAACTTTTGTGGTTGTTGCTACATGAGTTTTTTCAATGGGGTGATGGTCTTGATTTTTATGATTTTGTTTCTTATTATTGATGACGGTTTGTTGCGTTGAGTTATTTTTTTGCTGTATATTTTTTGTCTCATCAGTGCGATTGTACAAATAAGCCACAGCCACAACTGCAATTATTGCCAATGTAATTAAGACATTAGGTAGAGCTACAATTTTTCGATAAAACAATTTCCGA
>PDWI01001968.1_pt1 | contig 31744 bp, 24 predicted proteins | sample 1430891 | NCBI WGS metagenome assembly PDWI01 (sample SAMN01162508, study PRJNA174530) | Oral metagenome, whole genome shotgun sequencing project. | biome: Marine environment; feature: Marine mammal; material: Swab sample of the gingival sulcus; isolation source: swab sample of gingival sulcus... | reverse complement strand
ATTCATTTTATATTTCCTTGGCATTAAAATATTTCTTCTCTCCAGGTATTAATACCTGGAGAGAAGAATATAAATTTTTACCTTGCTACCTCTTTACCCTTTTCCATTGTTTTTACTTCTTTAACTCTAGAAGTTTTTTCAGCTTGTTCCATTTCTCCAGGTTTTACTTCTATTTTTGCTCCATCCACTGATGGTGTATTTATATTTTTTGCTTTATTTTTTAAACTTTTACCTAAAGAAACTTTTTCTGCTTCAGCAACTTTAATACTATTTTTTTTAGGACTTTCAGATTTTTCAGAAGTTTTTTCATCTTCTTCTTTAAGCTTATCTTCCTTTGTTTTTAAATCTTCTTTTGCAAAGCTTTCAATTTTTTTTGCTACTTCTTTCTCTTTCTCTGCTTTTAATTCATTGATAACATTTTCTTTTACTTTGTCAAAAAAATCTTTTGAAATATAAGCATTTATATCTTTTCTGTTGTAAAACTTATCTAAAGAAGCTTCCATTTCCTTAAAAATATCTACTCTATTAAACTTTGCAATTAATCCATACGAATCTTGAACAAAGGTTTTATCTAAGTTATTTACTTCTGATATAGTTTTTTTTATTTCATCAATTGATTTATCCTTTGCCCAATTTTTAACTTCTTCCCTTGTTGAATCTTTTTCATCATTTTTTAGATAATATTCTTCTTTTTTAAGAGAGCTAAACATTTTATTTGCTATATCATTTTCTGATTCATTGATTTTTATAGCTCTTGTAATAGAAGATTTTATTTGTGTGTAATCTTCAAATTCTTTTTTTGGTTTTGGAACTTTTGGAGCTATTCCTATAATATCAGCACCATTAAAGATTTTTGTCTTTTCATAACTAGAATAAACATTTTTTTCTTTATACTCTTTATGACTAAGCTTTGAGTTTTTAAAAGCTTCTGAATTTGTATCAAACTCTTTGTATGTATTCTTATCTATTCTTTTATATCTATAAAAATCTAATCCTTTTGCTCCTTCTCTAATCTGCAAACCTAATTTATTTACTTCAGCATATGTTAAGAATCTATCATCTTTAAATGTTCTTTCCGATTTTTCTATAGCATAAGCTAAACTCTTTTTTTCAAAGCCTATAAAATTAGAATTTTCTCCATATTTAAATGGTTCTATTTTCGGTTTATTACCATTTTTGTAAAGACTGCCATATTCCTTAACATTTAAAGCAGTATAATTTTCAATCTTTTCTCTGTCAGCTAGATATTCTGCTTTTTGCTCTTTTCTTTTTTGTGCATAATATGCTCTTTTTTCTTCAGCTGTGTATTCTTTTTTACCTTTTTCTTCAGAGTTTTTATTTACAAGATTTCCTAATCCAATAACATATGACTATTTACATTCTTGCGTTGATGCAGGAACGGATTTAATCGTAACTGTTCATTCTCATTGTCTTGGTGGAATGGAAACTTATAAAGGTGTTCCTATTTTTCATAGTTTAGGAGATTTTGTCATGGATGGAAGTTCTTATAGAAGAAGAGAATCTTGTATCTTAAATATCACCATAGATGACAATAAAAAGATAACTTGGAATATGATTCCTGTTAAAATAAATAAAGAGTTGACAACTGTATTAGCAGAAGGCAAAACAAAAAAAAGAATGATTAAAAGTTATGATTTTGTAATAAATCAAATCAACAAAAACAAATCAAACTATACATCTTTTTTTAAGCGTCAATATAATCGTGAAATATTATATCACTCTTTAAGTACATTAAAATTTCTATTAAAAAGTAAAGGTTTCTTAGGACTTATTAAGATTTTGATAAAAAGAATAGATGAAGTTAAAAGAACGATATTATGGTCTGTTCGAGATAGAAGTAAAGAACAACGTGACGACGATGCTATCAAACCAGATAGAAAGAGATTTTCACAAGAAGAACTTTTTTAAAATAGACAGAATATGAAAAAAAAGTTTCAAAAAGTACATTATAGCAAACCCTCAAAAGGACAATATATTTTATCTATTATATTGTCAATTATCTCATTGCGTTTTTTTATTCATCTCTTTAAGTTAGTGGCTTATTATATTGTTAATTACGTTATTGGAAGAGGTAAAGTAACAGTTGGTAAGAATTCAAATATACATTCTACGGTAATTCTAAGACAAGCAGAACGAATTTTTATTGGACAAAATTGTCTTATTAATCATAATAATGTATTACAAGCAGGCAAAGGAATAGGAAAAATTATGATTGGTAATTATGTACATACTGGGGCTAATGTAATGATGTTTGCCTTTAATCATGGTATTGATAGACTGGATATTCCAACAATAAAACAAGATTATTATGAGGCATCTATTCATATAGAAGATGATGTTTGGATTGGTGCTGGTTCTATTATTTTGGCAGGTGTTACCATCGGTAAAGGTTCTGTGATAGCAGCAGGAAGTGTGGTTAATAAAGATATTCCTCCATATAGTATAGTCGGTGGAGTTCCTGCTAAAATATTAAAATCTAGAGATCAAAAATGAAATAACATCAGACACAGTTAGATTTCTATAAAGTATAGTCTAATCTAATAATATAGTTTACAGAATTAAGATTTTTTTCTAAAAAAAACTACTACAATATATTTTTTTGTTACCTTTGTAGGTAAGAGATGAAAAATAAAACAGTATTATTATTAGATGGTCAAACAATTCAAGCGATTGCTTCTGCTAAATGTTTGAAAAAAAGTGGTTATACAGTCGTGTTGTTTTGCGACAGTAAAATGACTTATGGATATTTTACACGTTATGCACATAAAAAAGTATTATCTCCATCAACCAACTCAGATAACTTCTTCTACTTTCTTGAAAATTTTCTGAAAAATAATCATATTGATGTCATTATTCCAATGAATGATGATTCTGCCTTTTTTTTAACAAAAAATAAAGAACATTTCTCACGTTTTTCTAATTTTATTATTCCAGATTTATACACTTTTGAGTTAGGCTATAATAAAGGAAATTTGATGAAGGTTTGTGCAGACAACAACTTTTCACATCCACAAACCATTGATTTGGAAGAAAATACACCTAACGAAGAGTTTCCTTTTCCAGCCTTGATAAAGCCTAATATAACTTCTGGTGGACGAGGAATTACTTATGTAAAGAGTGTTGAAGATTTTAATCAGATTTACCCTGAGATTAGAAAGTCATTTGGGAATTGTCATTTACAAGAGTTTATTCCGAGTGGAGGTAAACAATATAAAGTACAATTATTTGTTGATAAAAATGGTAGTATAACAAATTCTAGTGTAATTGACAAAATACGTTATTACCCTGAAAGTGGTGGAAGTAGTTGTTGTAACCAAACAGTTGTTAATGATGAGTTAGTAGAGTTGTGTAGTAAAGTATTACAGAAAATCAATTGGATTGGTTTTGCAGATTTTGATTTGATAGAAGACCCAAGAAATGGAGTTATTAAAATAATGGAAATCAACCCTCGCTTACCTGCTTGTATTAAGTCTTCTTATGTCTCAGGAGTCGATTTTGCAACTATCATTGCTAATGAAACATTAGACATAAAAAATAAAACATACAAATACACACCAGGTTATTATTTAAGATATTTAGGATTTGAAATATTATGGTTCTTAAAAAGTAAAAATAGATTTAGAACTCAACCCTCTTGGTTTAGATTTATTTCTAGAAAAACTTTTTATCAAGATGCAGTATTTGATGATTTCTTATCCTTTATTGTTGGTAATATTGGAGGATTTATGAAACAATTATCCCCCGAATTTCGCAAAAAAAAATCAGGATTGAAAAAAAAATAATTTTGCATATACAATGAATATACTAACCTTTGACATAGAAGAATGGTTCCATATCTTAGACAACAACTCAACCAAAACGGTTAATGAGTGGAAAAACTATGAAAGTCGTATTCATAAGAATATGGAACATATATTTAGCATTTTAGACAAAATGAATGTAAAAGCAACATTCTTTTGCTTAGGCTGGATAGCAGAAACTTATCCCGAAATCATCAAACAAATAGCAGACAGAGGTTATGAGATAGGTTCACATACTAGAATGCATCAATTGGTTTATGAACAGTCCCAAAAAGAATTTTCAGATGATTTAGAACACTCTATTAAAACATTAGAGGATATTACTGGAAAGAAAGTCAAATGTTTTCGTGCCCCAGGGTTTTCAATTACTGAAAATGAAAAGTGGGCATTTGAGGTACTTGCAAAAAATGGCATAGAGGTTGATTGTTCCGTATTTCCAGCACCAAGAGCACACGGAGGATTTCCATCATACAATAGTCCCAAACCTTCAATAATAGAATACAAAGGTATTCAATTAAAGGAATTACCTATAAATTATGTTAGTTTGTTCGGTAAATCTGTAATTTTTTCAGGAGGAGGATATTTTCGATTGTTCCCATATCATTTAATAAAAAAATGGACGAAAAAATCAGATTATCTAATGAGTTATTTACATCCTCGTGATTTTGACTACAAACAACCTATGATAAAAGATTTGCCAATAACTCGCAAATTCAAATCTTACGTGGGGTTAAAAGGAGCAACTAACAAATTAGAAAAATGGCTATCTGATTTTGAATTTGTTGATATTGCTACTGCTGACAAAATAATAGATTGGAATCAAGTAAAACGAATAACATTAGAGTAAATAAATTTGTAAAAATATAAAAATTATGGCTAAAAAAGTATTTGTATCGGGTTGTTACGATATGCTACATAGTGGACACGTGGCTTTTTTTACAGAAGCCTCTTCATATGGTGATTTATACGTGGGTATTGGTTCAGATAAAACCATAGAGGATTTAAAAGAGAGAAAGACAGTGAACCCTGAACAAGAAAGACTTTATATGGTTAAATCGTTACGAGTAGTAAAAGATGCATGGATAAATTCGGGCAGTGGGCTACTTGACTTTGTTGATGACTTAAAAAAACTACAGCCAGATATCTTTTTTGTAAATACTGATGGACATACTTCGGCAAAAGAGGAACTTTGTAAAGAACTAGGAATAGAATATATTGTTAGTCAACGCATTCCAGAAGAAGGTTTACCTACTCGTTCTACAACAGCATTACGAGAAGTATGCAATATTCCCTATCGTCTTGATTTAGCAGGTGGGTGGTTAGACCAACCTTATGTTAGTAAATTTGGCGAAGGTGCAGTTATTACCATCTGTATTGAACCTGATTATGATTTTAATAATCGTAGTGGGATGTCTACCAGTAGTAGAAATAAGGCTATTGAGTTGTGGAAAAGCAATATTCCAAAAGGAGATAAAGAGCAGTTGGCAAAAATGCTATTTTCTTTTGAGAATCCTCCTGGAACTAAATATGTTAGTGGTTCGCAAGATTCATTAGGAATTGTAATGCCTGGACTCAATAGATACATTTATGACAATGACTATTGGCCTAAAAAAATTGAAAGTATTTACGACGAAGATACTTTGAGTTGGATTGAACAACATATATGGATGATACCTCTTTTTCCAAGAGTTGCAGAATACGATGTTTTGGCAAATACCAATATAAAAGAAGAAGGAGTTATGGCTTTAAGTAATGCCTCCAATTCTTGTTGGAATGCTTTGGTAAATAAAGATTTATACGAAGTAGGAAAATCAATGACAGCAAGTTTTGAAGCACAAATAAATATGTTCCCTAATATGGTAACAAATGATATTATGGAACAATTATCAAAATACAAAGAAGAAGCATTAGGTTGGAAATTATCAGGTGCTGGTGGAGGTGGATATTTAGTTTTTTGGAGTGATAAACCTATAAAAAATGCAATTCAAATAAAAATAAGACGAAAATAAAATCAGAAAGACATATTTTTCATACCTTTGTACATCATTGAAGGTGAAAAATATTATAAAAAAATAGAGATATGAAAAAAGTAGCATTAATTACAGGTATAACAGGACAAGATGGTTCTTATCTTGCCGAGTTTTTAATTGATAAAGGATATGATGTTCATGGGATAATAAGACGTTCTTCTTCATTTAATACAGGTAGAATAGAACATCTTTATCTTGATGAGTGGGTACGTGATATGCACCAACAAAGGCTAGTTAATTTACACTATGGTGATATGACAGATTCTAGTTCTTTAATTAGAATTATTCAGTCAGTACAACCTGATGAGATTTATAATCTTGCTGCTCAAAGTCACGTTAAAGTGAGTTTTGATGTCCCTGAATATACTGCTGAATCTGATGCAGTAGGAACTTTAAGACTACTTGAAGCCGTTAGAATACTAGGCTTAGAAAAGAAAACAAAAATTTATCAAGCCTCTACTTCTGAACTTTATGGATTGGTACAAGAAGTTCCACAAAAAGAAACAACCCCTTTCTATCCACGTAGCCCGTATGGAGTGGCTAAATTATATGGCTTTTGGATCACAAAAAATTACCGTGAATCTTATGGAATGTATGCTGTTAATGGTATCTTATTCAACCATGAGAGTGAAAGACGAGGAGAAACTTTTGTTACACGTAAAATAACAATTGCTGTCTCTCGTATTGCACAAGGTATGCAAGATAAATTGTATCTTGGAAATCTAGATGCAAAACGTGATTGGGGATATGCAAAAGATTATGTAGAGTGCATGTGGATGATATTACAACATGAAAAACCTGAAGATTTTGTTATCGCAACAGGTGAGATGCATACCGTAAGAGAATTTTGTACTCATGCTTTTACAGAAGTTGGTATTGAAATTGAATGGAAAGGAGAAGGAATAGACGAAAAAGGATATGATAAAAAAACAGGGAAACTCTTAGTTGAAGTAGATCCTAAATATTTCCGTCCTGCTGAAGTAGAACAATTACTTGGAGACCCAACAAAAGCAAAAACATTGTTAGGATGGAATCCACGAAAAACATCTTTTGAGGATTTAGTGAAATTGATGGTAAAACACGATATGCGTTTTGTGAAAAAGTTAAAAATGAAAAGTGAAATTGAATAGATGATTTAACATGCTTAAAAAAAAATAGAGATTAATTGTTTTATGTACAGTCTATTAAAAGATTGTATGTAAAACAATTATTTGTTTTTTGAAGTAATAAATAAAATAAAAAGATTATGAATAAAAATTCTAAAATATATATTGCAGGACATCGTGGATTGGTTGGTTCAGCCATTTGGAAAAATTTAACTGAAAAAGGATACACTCACTTGATAGGTAAAACCCACTCTGAACTTGATTTAACAGACAAAGTGGCTGTTGCTACTTTTTTTGAGAAAGAAAAACCTGAATATGTATTTCTTGCCGCTGCTTATGTTGGGGGAATTGTAGCCAACAATACCTACCGTGCTGATTTTATCTATAACAATCTACAAATTCAGAACAACGTTATTTCAGAAAGTTACAAAAATGGAGTGAAAAAGTTGATGTTTTTGGGAAGCACTTGTATTTATCCCAAAAATGCTCCTCAACCAATGAAAGAAGATGCACTACTAACTTCTGAATTGGAATATACAAATGAACCTTATGCGATAGCAAAAATAGCAGGAATAAAACTATGTGAAAGTTATAATATTCAACATGGTACTAATTTTATTTCTGTAATGCCTACCAATCTTTATGGTCCTAATGATAATTTTGATTTGGAGAAATCTCACGTTTTACCAGCCATGATACGAAAATTTCATCTTGGTAAATTACTGAAAAATGAAGATTGGACATTGATAAGAAAAGATTTAGATAAAAACCCAATTGAAGGAGTAGATGGTAAAAGTTCAGAAGAAGACATTTTGAATAAATTAAATAAATATGGTATAACTAATTCATACATTACACTTTGGGGAAGTGGAAAACCGATGAGAGAATTCTTGTGGAGTGAAGATATGGCAGATGCTTGTGTGTTTTTAATGGAAAATATCAATTTTTCAAATCTCACTGAAAATAAAAAAGAGATTAGAAACACACATATTAATATTGGAACAGGAAAAGAAATCTCTATCAAGGAATTATCTTTATTAATAAAAGAAGTTATTGGGTATAATGGAGAGATAAAATTTGATTCAACAAAACCTGATGGAACTATGAGAAAATTAACAGATGTATCCAAATTACATCAGTTAGGTTGGAAGCATAATATTGAATTAAAAGAAGGTATCTCAACAATGTACGATTGGTATCAGTAATACCTTATAAATCAAATTATAACAAGTTGTTTTGATAAATATCAATATGAAGTTTATAAAAAGACACAAAATGAGTTGGTGGGTACTTATAGCAGATATAATATCCATATTACTTAGTACTGGGTTTGTGTTGTATTTCTTACCCTTAACAACCAAAACTCCTTTTCTAAAATACTCTGTTCCAACATTATTATTTATCTTTTTATGGATTTTATTGTCTTTATTTTTTAATAGATACAATAAAAGAAAAAAAACGACTTTCTTTATTGAGATATTTAAACTCTTCTATACAACAATACTTGTTTCTGCACCATTTTATCTATATATTTTAATTGAGCCACACAGTGCATGGTCACAATATGTATTGTTATTAATCACTATTGGAATATTTGTTCTTCTTTATTTTATCGATTTCTTTTATTTTGCGTACAAATATGCTATTGGAATTGAATATGATACACCTAATTTAACGACACAAAAAAGACCTAAAAAAGAACTGCTTTCTAGTTCTCTATTGAATGAAGAAGCAATAAAGGAGAGAAAATATAGGATTATTGAAAATAAAAATAAAGATGTATACCAACTTCTAAAAAAAAATATCAATTTAAATTTTGATAAAACTTTAATTATTAATGATGTTAAATCATTCAAACTTGAAGATATCAAAGTCTCAGAATATTCTACTATCGTTTTTTTACAACGGCTCAATCATATAAGAGGTATTAATAAGGCATTTTCTATTATTAATAATAGACTTCCTGATGATTCTATATTTGTATGTTGTTATAAATCAAAAAGTACCATTAAGAAAAAAATTATGAATAAAAACAATCGCCTTTGGGGATTGTTAATTTATATTTCACATTTTTTATATCACCGTGTAATGCCTAAAATATTTCTAACAAGAAGATTATACTATGATTTAACTAATGGAAAAAAACGAATTTTATCAAAGACAGAAGTATTAGGAAGATTAACTTATTGTGGCTTTGAGCCTATAAGACAAATAAAAGTTGGAGATGAGAATTATATTATATGCAAAAGAATTAGAGATTCTAAACCTCTAATAAACAAGAATTATGGAGCATTAATCAAATTAGAGAGGAAAGGAAAAGATGGTGAAATGTTCTATGTCTATAAATTTAGAACCATGCATCCATATGCTGAATATATCCAAGATTATATTTATAGAACCAATAAATTAGCAGATGGTGGAAAGTTTAATAAAGACATTAGAATAACCTCATTAGGCGGGTGGATGAGAAAATACTGGGTAGATGAATTACCTATGTTTCTAAATTTATTCAAAGGACAGATGAAATTAATCGGTGTTAGGCCATTAAGTAAACATTATTTCAGTCTATATAGCAAAGAACTCCAAGAAAAAAGAATTAAATTTAAACCAGGATTATTGCCTCCTTTTTATGCTGACATGCCTACTACATTAAAAGAAATACAAAATTCTGAAATGAAATATCTAACTCAATGTGAAACAAAAGGTGTTTTTAAGACTGATTTAAAATATTTCTTTATTATCTTAAATAATATTTTATTCAAAAAAGTACGTTCTGCGTAATATTTTATATTGTTAACAACAAAATTTTATTAAAATGAAAAAATATATACTTTCTTCACTCTTTTTTATATTACTGAGTAACAATTTAAGTTATTCACAAGATATTCCTCAACATGTTTCTTATACTCGTATTTATGATTTTATTGATGAATTAGCAAACGATGGATATTTTGAATTAAATTCTGCTATAAAGCCCTATTCAAGAGAATTTATTGCTAAATGTCTTTTGGAGGCACAGGAGATAAAAGAATATATGAGCCGAAGACAAAAAAAAGAACTCTATTTTTATTTGAAAGAGTATGCATTAGAAATAGATACACTTCCCAATTATCCTTTTGCTTTGTATGAAAGTCGTTATAGTAGATTGGATTTTACTCCTCCTGTTTTTAGTTATAACAATGGGAATTTTAGAGCAAGAATTGCTCCAATATTAGGAATGGATATTTATAAAAATGAAAAAGGGCAAGTTAATCATCGTTTTTTTGGTGCAAGTATTCAAGCAATGATTGGTAAACATTTAAGTATTTATGGAAGTTTGAGAGATAATTCTTTTTCTGCTTCTAAAAATTTAAATCCTCGTTTATCCAATCCTACTTATTTAACAAACTTTTCTGGTTATGAATATAAAGAGCCCAATGATTTTAGTGATTCACGTGGTGGAATAAAATTATCATGGGATTGGGGATCATTTGGCTTAATAAAAGATAATATCGAATGGGGAGATAACTACAATGGTTCTAATATTATTTCACACCGAGTACCTTCTTTTCCCATGATTACTATGAAAATAAAACCTGTTGCTTGGTTTGAAATGAATTTTATACACGGTTGGTTGGTTTCCAATGTAGTAGATAGTGCTAGATTTTATGTAGAAAATGGAATAAAAAGACATTATCGTAATCACAATAAATATATTGCGGCTAATATGTTCACCTTCTCCCCTATCCCATACTTTTATTTATCGTTTGGTAACTCCATTATTTATGCAGAGGATAATGTTCATCCTGCTTATTTGTTACCAATATCATTTTTTAAATCCATCGATCATACACTGACAAAAGGAATTGGAACAGAAAATCAAAACTCACAAATGTTTGTTAATATAAGTTCACGTAATATTGACCATCTGCATCTATATACTTCTGTTTACATAGATGAATTAAAATTTAATAGATTTAAATCTTCCAACAAAGAGAGCAACCCTATTTCTTACAAAATAGGTGCAAAAGTTTCTAATTTATTTATCAAAAATTATAGCCTGACTGCTGAATATACAAGAACAAATATCATCAATTATAAACACTCAATAGCACCTCTAACTTTTGCATCTAATTCCTATAATATGGGACATTATTTAGGAGATAATTCACAAGAATTATTTATTGAATTGAAAGTTAAACCTATTCGTGGACTAGATTTATCTCTAAGTTATTTGAATGCAGAGCATGGAAACGAATATGAATTTATTCGACGAAAAGGAAATTATAATGTAATCAAACAGATAATTCGTCAACCTTTTATGAACGATGTAATATGGAAAAATCAAACTTTAGGATTCAAAGCATTATATGAAATATTTCAAAACACTTATGCTACTATTAGTATAGAAAACAGTAATATACAAGGTTTTGAACCTACTAATAAGCCTATTGAAGGCGAAAAAAGAATGACAGTTGATGAAGTTTTGGAATACTATACGCCAGAATTATACAGAGGAAAAAATACGACATTCAAAGTTGGATTAAGTTTTGGATTTTAAAAAAGAAAATAATCTTATTTCAGAAATAAAGTTATAAATTTGTACTAGAAATAATAATTAAAATAGATTATAAAAATGAAAAAACACATTACCTTCAAAATTCTTTTTAGTTTTATACTATTATCTTTATTTTCTCTATCATCTGCCCAAGAATATGCATACGAATTTGGGACAATTAGCAATGGAGAGTTAGAAGCAACGAGATATCCAAAAGCACCTGATGCAGAAGCAGTTGTTATTAGTGATTATGCTTATAGAACAATAATTGTAGGAACTTATCTTCCATGGACAAGAGCCAAATTCAATTATATTCCTAACAGAGGACATGCAAGAGATAGAATTTTTGGCATGTTTCCTTATGTAGTAGAAACAACTCATCAACAAAAAATTAAAATTTTTAATAAAAAAGGATTGCGTAAAGCAACTTTAAAAATACCTTTTCATAATTATAAAAATCCTTACCTTGAAGAAGTTATTGATAATGTAGAAGCACTTTTACATCATCTAAATAATGGAAAAATAGAAACAACTCATTTCAATAAAAAGGATTTGAAAACTGTTTTAATGAATGATACTGTATCTCAGATTATTGTAGAATTTCCTAATGCTCAAATAGGAGATGTTGTTGAATTTCGTTACAAACGTACCTCACCTCTTTATGTAGGTATGAAAAATTGGAATTTTCAAACAGATATTCCTGTTATGTCTGCTCTTTTAGAACTTTTTCTCTACGATGCTTTTCAGTATAATATGTTGAAACAAGGAGTCTATCCAATTGTAAAAAAAGATATGATTATTAAAAATCCTAAACTCAACGACTTGAAACAGAGAATATTTAGTAATAGAAGTGCTATCCGTACTATTTTTTTAACAGGAGACTTACCTGCATGGAATAAAAACACGAAATTTCTTTGGAATCAAGAAGATCATATTAGTGGTATTGATTTTGAACTCCGTTCTACTCGCTTTTTAGACTATATTTCTTACGCAGATACATGGCAAGATGTAGAAAAAAGAATAGAAGGTGAAACCAAATTCAATAAGAACATATATGGAAAAGATTATTACAAAAAAGAGGTAAAAGCACTAATAAAAAATAAGAAAACTCAATATGAGAAACTCAATGCCATCTATGGATTGATAAAAGAAAAAATAAAATGGAATGGTAAATATGCACTTTATGGGAATGTAAAAAATGCTGTAACTAAAGGTATTGGAAATAATGCAGAGATTAATTCGGCTTTAATTAGAGCATTAAAAACAGCAAAAATCTATGTTTATCCTTTACTTATCTCACCACGTAATCAAGGCTGTTTCCCAAAAGATAAACCAACTTTCAACAGTATTAAAACTTTTATCGTTTGTGCAAGTTTACCTGACGGAATGAGTTATTATATGGACGGTTCTTCTTATTTTGGTGGAATAAATGCCATTTCTCCTAATTTAATGGTTAGCCAAGGACGAACATTTGTTCGTAGTTATGATTTGTTAGAAGGACAATCTAATGCAACAGTTGATATTAGTGATATAAGTAACTATGAACTAATTCAAAACATTGAATTAACTCCTAAAAATCCAACTTCAATAACAGGAAAAATTACGACAAAATACAAAAATCTTTTGGCTTCTATTTATAAAAAAAGACTTTATCGTGCAGGAAGAAAAGAAGAACTTATTCTAGAAACTCAGCAAGCAAAAGATATTAAAATTACTAATTATAAATCATCTGGTAGTGAAATCATATCCAATGAAGTTATAGAAGAATTTGACTTTGAAAAGAAAATAAAAGAAAACAACAACCAAACAATTGATTTTAATCCTTTGTTAGTTGCTGATAGAATGCAGGACTACACTGTCTGTGAAAAACGAACTTTACCCATAGAATTGGAGGCTTTGACTAAACGAAAAGTTACTGTCATTATTCATATTCCTACTGGATACAATGCAACAAAAATACCTGAAAGTATAGAAAAAGAGACAACAGATAAATCTATTTTATTCTCTTATAAGGTAAAAAAAGAAAATGACAAAATAACAATTCAGACTAATTTAGAAATAAATAAAGTAAAAATAGAACCTAATGAACTAAATGAATTTAGAGAAATTGTAAATTCTATTCAAAAAGCAATGAATCAAAAAATATTATTAGAAAAGCAATGATAAAATGAGAACAATCATCTTTTTAATAAAAAAACAGACAATAAAAAATAAATAATATGAGAAAAATAGTTTTTTTACTTACTCTTTTTATAGTTGGGACTATATTAGGACAAAATAATAATGTAAAAGTGGATTTAAGTACCCCACAAAGTACCGTACGAACCCATTTACACTTTTTAAACCCCAAAACTTACAATCCCGAAAAATCAGCAACAGCAATTCAGGGTTATCAAGAGAAAGAGGCTAAAAGTTTGGCTATTAAAATCAATGATATTTTGAAAGGAAGAGGGCTATATATTGTTTTATCAAAAATTCCCAACAATCCCAATTTTTCAGATACGATTAATAATGAACCTGTTAATAGATATATTCTATTTCCTAACAGAATGCCCAAAATTTATGTAGAAAAAGTTGGAGATAAATGGTATTATTCAAAAGAGACATTATCTCAAATAGATGAATTGTATGATGAAGTATTTCCTTGGTATGCTCAAAAAATTCAACATTTTCTGCCCAAATTTGGCAATAAGAATTTTTGGGGAATTCCTGCTTGGAAATATATCGGATTGATTTTATTATTAGTAGTTGCTTTTCTACTTTTTTTCGTTTTTAATAAAATTATTTACCTATTACTGACTAAAGTTCAAAAAACGACATCAAATATAATCAATATAAGCACAACTATTGTACTTAAAAAGATTGCTCGTCCAATCTCTCTCTTGGTTATAATAGCCCTATTAAAAAGTATTATTCCAATACTTGATTTTGGGATTCAATTTAATTCTTCTGTTTTTCTTGTTCTTAATTTACTAACGATATTTTTTATCATTTATATACTTTTAAGAATCACAGATTTTTTTATTTTGGTCTATTCTAATTATACTCAAAAAACAGATTCTAAATTAGATGATCAACTACTCCCTATTCTGAAAAATATTTCAAGAATAGTCATTATATTTATGGGACTGTTAAAAATCTTAGCATTTTTAGGAGTTGACCCTATTAAGATTATGACAGGACTTTCTATTGGAGGTTTGGCTGTTGCTTTGGCATCGCAAGATACAGTTAAAAACTTTATTGGAACGATTATGATTTTTGTAGATAAACCGTTTCAAATTGGTGATTTTATCATTGCAGGAGATGTAGAAGGAACAGTTGAAAGAGTCGGTTTTCGTTCTACCATTGTTCGGGCTCCCGACACTTCTGTCTTCCAAATAACCAACAGTAAATTGTCCGAATTGACAGTAAAAAATAGAGGATTACTAAAATATAGACGTTATAAAACAGAGTTAGGGTTGCGTTATGATACTCCGCCAGAATTGGTAGATAGTTTTGTAAAAGGAGTACGACAAATAATTGAAAAACACCCAGGTACTTTAAGTGATAATTATAATGTAGAATTCACAGGATTTGGAGATTCTGCTTTATTAGTCCTTCTTAATGTCTATTTTGAGAATGTTGGTTGGTCATACGAACAAGCGGCCAAACATACTCTACACATGGCTATTTTGAAATTCGCCAATGGCATTGGAGTTGGTTTTGCATTCCCATCAACAACAGTTATGGTAGAACAATTTCCAAATACAGGAAATGATTTTCCTAAATATACTGCTGATGAAGACAAAGTAAATAAGATATTACAAGAAATCACTTTTGATAAAAAATAATTGAAATAATCATAACGGAAAAAGTATAATATTTTTCTGAGATTTTATATGAGAATAAAAAAGAAAATACCAAATGAAAGAATTTGAAATGATTGCTAAAACCTTTAAAGGTTTGGAAGAGGTATTAGCAAATGAATTGGTAGAATTAGGGGCAAACAATGTCAAAATGGAAAGACGTGCCGTAAGTTTTACAGGTGACAAAGCATTAATGTATAAAGCCAATTATCACCTACGCACAGCAAGTAGAATTTTAAAACCAATTAAACAATTCAAAGCCAAAACTCCAGAAGACATTTATAATATTGTCAAAGAAATGGATTGGGAAGAAATCATGGATTTAAAGACCACCTTTGCTGTTGATTCAACGGTTTATTCAGATGATTTTCGCCATTCTCAATTTGTTGCTTATAAAGTAAAAGATGCTATTGTTGATTTTTTTAGAGAAAAATACAATAAAAGACCTTCTGTTAGATTAGACAATCCTGAATTGCGTATCAATTTACACATTGCACAAAATAAATGTACATTATCTCTTGATAGTTCGGGAGAATCATTACACAAGCGTGGATATCGTGTGGCTCAAAATAAAGCCCCATTAAACGAAGCCTTGGCAGCAGGAATGATTCTACTTACAGGTTGGAAAGGAAATTCTGATTTCTACGACCCTATGTGTGGTTCAGGAACATTATTAATAGAAGCGGCTTTGATTGCTCTTAATATTCCACCCGGTATTTTCAAAAGTGAATTTGCTTTTGAAAAATGGAAAGATTATGATGAAGAACTCTTTAAGACTATTTCAGAAGATGATAGTAATGAGAAAGACTTTAAGTATCAAATTTATGGCTCAGATATTTCTCCACAAGCAATCACTATTTCTGATAAAAACATTAAAAGTGCAGGATTAACCAAATACATCAAGTTAGAAAGGAAATCTATTGCTAAATTTGAATCTATAAAATCAAAAGCATTAATGATTACTAATCCACCTTATGGAGAACGTATTGTTACACGTGATTTATTCGGTTTATACGAAGAATTAGGTTCATTATTAAAACATAAGTTTACAGGTAACAAAGCATGGGTTATTAGTTCAAATAGAGATTTGTTATATAAAATAGGTTTGAAACCGAGTCAGAAAATAGAGTTACTAAATGGTTCTTTAGACAGTTATTACTGTGAATATGAAATTTTTTCAGGAAAAAGAAATGATTTTGTAGCCAAGAAAAAAAGATACAAAAAGTAGTTTTATAAACTTAATAGTTAAGATAATATTTTTCTCATGTAGATAAAAAGTATTATTTTTGTGGATAAAATAAAAATATGAGTTATCAACAATTTTCTTCTGTACTTCTTGAAAATGCTGTTAATGAATTTGCAAAACTACCGGGGATAGGTCGTAGAACGGCAATTCGTTTGGCTTTGCATACACTTAAGCAGTCCGAATCGGAAGTAGAAATGTTTGGGAATTCAATTATTAAGTTAAAAAAAGAGATAAAATATTGTCAGAAATGCCACAATATTTCTGATAATGATATTTGTGAAATATGTAGTCAAACAAGTAGAGATACTAAACTTATTTGTGTCGTTGAAAATATAAAAGATGTGATGACCATTGAAAACACACAACAGTTTAATGGACTCTATCATGTTTTAGGAGGTTTAATTTCACCCATGGATGGAGTTAGCCCAGATGATTTAACCATAGATAAATTAGTTAATCGACTAAAAACAGGGGAAGTAAAAGAGGTTATTTTGGCTTTGAGTACCACTATGGAAGGAGACACTACTAATTTTTATATTTATCGTAAAATATCCAAATTTGGAATAAAAACAACAACAATAGCACGAGGAATTGCCATTGGAGATGAATTAGAATACTCTGATGAAGTAACATTAGGTCGTTCAATTCTTAATCGTGTCGAGTTTAATAATTCTTATTAAAAAACAGAAAAAATGATAGAAAGAAAGATAAAATCTTTAATCGGAAAAATCAATATTACTTATTACAGTATCTATTTAGTTACGGTACTAATTGCTGTGATTATTTTTTTAGTGAATATAGGAGGAGTAGAAGTTTTACAAATCAATGAAACAAGTGAAATAGGAAGAAACATTTCAACTCTCTATTTGATTTATTTATTGGGTGCTATTCCTTTTTCTTTATATGGATTTACAAAAAGATGTAAAAAATGGCAAAAAATAGAAGATGAAGAATTGATGTTTGACAAATATAGAAAAGGTTCACATTTACGAATTCTTGTTATTGGATTAGCATTGATAGTAGGAATAGCATTAGTTTATATATTAAAATCTAAATCAATGATTTTTAGTGCTGGAATGTCTGCTGTTGCTCTTTATTTTTGTAAACCAACTTATCGTAAAATAACAAAAGACTTAAATTTAATGTCAAAATAACAATTTAAATAGAATATAATTATGACAATAGCAGTAGATTTTGATGGAACAATTGTACAACATGAATATCCTAAAATAGGCAAAGAAATACCATTTGCTATCAGTACATTAAAAAAAATTCAATCGGAAGGGCACCATTCACTTATCTTGTGGACAGTAAGAGAAGGCGAATTACTTGACCAGGCTGTTGAATTTTGTCGTAAAAGAGGATTAGAATTCTATGCCGTAAATAGTGAGTTTCCAGAAGGAGAGTTTGAAGGATTAAGTAGAAAACCAGCAGTAGATTTATTTATTGATGATAGAAATCTTGGTGGAATTCCTGATTGGGGAGTAATCTATAGAATGGTAATGTCTGGAAATCCATGGGAAGCAGTATCTTCTGAATTTATCCCTGATAAGCAAAAAACAAAAAAGAAAAAAGGATTTTTTGGATTCGGAAAGTAAAATTTTAATGTATAATTATAAAAAACACATAATTAATAAAATTATGTGTTTTTTTTATTAATAACTTTGCCCAAATTCCATTAAAAAAGTTTTGATAAAATGATCAATTTTACCATTCATAACGCCATTTACATCAGAAGTTTGATAGTTGGTACGATGGTCTTTTACTCGTCTATCATCAAAAACGTAACTGCGTATCTGAGAACCCCACTCTATCTTTTTCTTTCCTGCTTCTACTTTGGCTTGTGCTTGACGTCTTTTCTCTAACTCCAATTCGTAAAGTTGTGATTTCAAAAGACGTAACGCATTTTCTCTATTTCCTAATTGTGTTCTACCTTCGGTATTTTCAATAACAATCTCTTTTTCCTCGCCTGTTGTTTCGTCAATGTATTTGTAGTGAAGACGAACGCCCGTTTCTACTTTGTTAACATTCTGACCACCAGCACCTCCTGAGCGGAATGTGTCCCAACTTAATTTTGCCTTATCTATCTCTATTTCAATGGTGTCATCTACCAAAGGAACAACAAAAACAGACGCAAAAGAGGTCATACGCTTACCTTGTGCGTTGTAGGGAGAAACACGTACCAAACGATGTACACCGTTTTCGCCTTTCAAAAAACCGAATGCCATATCTCCTTCCACTTGCATTGTTACGGTTTTTATTCCAGCCTCATCTCCTGCTTGGAAGTTTGTAATTTGTGTCTTGTAATTCTGATTTTCACAATACATCTGATACATACGAAGCAACATTTCTGCCCAATCTTGTGCTTCCGTACCACCTGCTCCCGACACCACTTTTATCACTGCACCAAGTTGGTCTTCTTCGCCTTGAAGCATATTTTTAAGTTCAATATCCTCCAAAAGAGTAACGGCTTTTTCATAAGCGTTGTCCACTTCTTCTTCAGTTACTATTTCTTCTTTAAAAAAGTCAAATGACAACTCCAACTCTTCTACCGATTTTTTGACTTCTGAATATCCCTCAACCCATTTTTTCAAATTTCGTATTTTACGCATTTGCTGTTCGGCAGACTTTGGATCGTCCCAAAAATTAGGTGCTTGTGTTCGAAGTTCTTCCTCTTCTATTTGAACTTGTTTGGCATCTACGTCAAAGATACCTCCTCAACGCTTCCGTGCGTTCCAACATTTCTTTTAGTTGGTCTGATGTAATCATTATTTTATTTTTATTTAACTAAAATCTTTTTTGTAAATCCTTTTCCTGTCCCATTTGTCTGTCTTACAATATATATGCCTTTATTTAATTGAGAAACATTTACTTTTTCAGTACCAGAAAATTCTAACGAAATATACTCTCTACCCATAATGTCTAAAATCGAAACTCTATTTTTCTCTTTATTTAAACTTTTTATAAAGAGGGTTTTTGAATTTTCATTATAGATTATATCTTCTTTAGAATTAGAATTCTCTGTTTTTATATCAGTTGTTGTTGAATCTACTTCTTTAAAAACTTCTATCATAAAATCGGCAAATTGCTGTCCTGCTTCTATATTCGCCTGTTGATTAGGATGTGAATCTCTATCTGTATGACTCTTTTCATAATCATATTTCAAGCAATTTACTTTTCCATTTGCAGGAGTAGGATTACTTTCTGCAACAATATTATAAAAATCAAAAATATGAATATTAGAATGGTCTTTACCATCTTCTGTCAACCAATCATTTTTTACCCAATTAACAAACTCTCTTGCTCTTGCTGCTCGTACTGCAGATTGTGATGGATTATAGAGTCTGTGTCGTGGTGCAAGTGTCCAGACAACAAAATGTTTACTAGGATAAGTAGCCATTTTATCTCTTAAAGCACGATATTGTAATTTATAATTAGCCAAACATTTCACCTTCGACGATACACTTGGTGTAGCAATATCCTCTAAAATATCTGCTCCTGGAAAACAGTGTTTAAATACAATAATATCATATCTTTCAAGCATTGATTCCAAACATTCAATATTTGGCTTACTATTATCACAATTTCCATTAATCCATAAATTCCAGTAATCATATGGATAATTTTCCCAACCATAAGGTTTATTAGGATAGTATTTATGGTCTAAAATATAATTCTTACCTTTATCCGTGTTATACTCATTTATTTTATTGGCAACATTACCTTGTGAATAAACACCATTTCCTGTAGAATGATGTAAGAAATACGCTTTTTGAGAATATCCAGTAATATTGATAAAAATTAGCATAACCAATATTAATGTAATCTTTCTGTAATTTTTTGTTGTTTTCATTTTCATTTAGTTTTTTTAGTATTAGTATTTATTTAAAGTATTTTTTAGTCTTAAATAACGAAACAGATAAATTCGTTTGTTTCTATTTTATTCAAAATAAATATATGAAGAATATTTCTACTATTTTGAAACAAAGTTAAATATAATTTTTCACTTATCCAATTATATCTTAATAGACTACAACAAACTTCTTTGTCTTTATACATGAAAGCCTATACACAAAAATAATATTTTGATTTAAAAGAAAAGCCCCTAAAAACAAAAAAGCCCTAATTTTCAATTGTAATAATTGATAATCAAGACTTTTACATTTATGTCGGGATACCAGGATTCGAACCTGGGACCCCCTGCTCCCAAAGCAGGTGCGCTAACCGGACTGCGCTACATCCCGTTCCTTTATTTTGCGAGTGCAAAGATAAATCTTTTTTTATTAACTGCAAAATAAAATTAATTATTTTGTAAGAAAAAAAATAAAAAATAGAATAAAGATTAAAACTTTTTGAATATTATCCATTTCTTTTATTCATAACGTAAGATTAATTTTATAATGATTAAAATTTTTTATTATTATTTACGTTAAATAATAGATAGTAGATAAAAATAAGTTTCTATTGATGAGAAAAACCGTTTTTACCATATTTATTTTAACACTTACAGTTATTGTTTTTACACGTTGTTCTACTGAAAAAAATAGAGCAATAAATAGACAATATCATTCATTATTGACAAAATACAATATTGCTTTTAATGGGCAAATGGCATTTGATGATGGACTTGAAAACATTGCAAAGTCAAACAAAGATGATTTTTCAGAAATAATCAAAATGCACACAGTGAGTAACCATGATAATATTTCATCGGCAACCTCCCAAATGAATAGAACAATAGAAAAGTGTAGGAAAGCCATCAAGTTACACTCCATACAGAAAAAACCTAAAAAGAATTACAAAAAAATTAGAGAACCTAAATACAAGGCTTTTTATAACCAAAATGAATTTAATCCTGCTTTGAAAAAAGTATGGTTATTGCTCGGAAAGGCTGAATTTTACAAAGGAGAATTTCTAAGTTCTATTGGAACTTTTAGTTACATAACACGCTTTTATAAAACCAATCATGAAGTAGTTACAGAAGCAGAAATATGGATAGCGAGAGCCTATATAGAACTCGGTTGGATTTATGAAGCAGAAAACAGAATCAACAAAATAAATCAGGAAAAAATATCACCCAAAATATCTGGATTATATGCCGCCACTATGGCACAACTTTTTATTGAAAAGAAAGCCTACCAAAAAGCAATACCTTTTTTGAAAATTGCTATAGAAAAAGAAAAAAAGAAAAAGCAGAGAATAAGATTTCAATTTGTTATAGCCCAACTCCTTACAAAAACAAAAAATTATAACGAAGCAACAAAATATTACACAAAAGTCATAAAAGCAAATCCACCATATGAGATGTCATTTAATGCTCGTATTAATCGTTCTCAAATAAACAACATATCTGTTAAAAAGAATGTAAAAGACCTTATAAAAATTGCTAAAAAGAGCAAGAACAAAAAATATCTTGACCTAATTTACACAGCGATAGGAAATGTTTATTACAATGCAAATGACACCATAAATGCTATAAAAAACTATAAATTAGCAATTTCTAAAAGCACACGAAATGGCATAGATAAAGGAGTAGCACTCTTAAAACTTGGAGATTATTATTACAACCAAAAAGAGTATGTAAAATCAGAACCTTATTACAAAGAAGCATCAACCATTTACACAAAAGATTTCTTTGATTTTCAGCGTATAAGTCATCGTGCTTTAATATTAGGTGAATTGGTACAAGAGCATTCAATTGTTCACTTACAAGATAGTTTACAGCATCTGGCTACAATGCCCGAAGAAGAGAGATTAGAGGCTATTCAAAGAGTAATTGACAAACTAATAAAAGAAGAAAAAAAGAAAGAAAATGAGAAATTAGAAGAACAATACGATGACAGTGATGATGATTTTAGTATGCCGATGCAACCTATTGGTAGTAATATAAATAAGTCTTGGTACTTTTATAATCCGACAACAGTAAATAAAGGAAAAAATGATTTTAGAAAAAAATGGGGGCAAAGAAAATTAGAGGATAATTGGAGAAGAAGTAATAAATCTGTTGCCTTTGCTGAAAATAACTTAGAAAAAGACGAACAAAATATAGATAAAACCGACAGTATAAAAACGAGTTCAGATACTATTTCTTCAAAGAAATTACAGAATAAGCCTCAACAAATTAAGAAAACAAAAGATAAAAAAAATGTCAATTATTATTTAGCACAGATTCCATTTAGTGATGAACAACGCAAAGTATCAAACATGCAAATCTCAAAAGCATTGTTTAATATGGGACTAATATATAAAGATAAGGTTCAAGATTTTGAGATGGCATATAAAACTTTTGAAGAATTTAGAAGACGATTCAAAGATGATAAAAAAGCCCCCGAATCATTTTTTCATTCTTATTTGATGGCATATAGAAATAAAGATTTTATAAAAACACAAAAATATAGAGATCAATTAATACTTAATTATCCTGAAAACAAATATGCTAAATTATTAAATAATCCAGATTATATTCACGAAAAAAGAAAATTTATCAAGATTGAAGATTCTATCTATTCAGCAACATACAATGCATACACAAAGAGTAAATTTGATATTGTATTTAAAAACACAAGATTGATAAAAGAAAAATACCCCTATGCTAAATTAAGACCTAATTTTGAATTTTTGAGTACACTAAGCATTGGAAAAACAAAAGAAGCGAAAGAATTTACAGAATCGTTAAATAATTTGGTAGAAAAATACCCTTCAACAGATATTAGTGCCATGGCAAAAGATATATTAGCACTATTAAAACAAGGGAAAATAGCCCATAAAGGAAAAACACACGGTTCACTTATTAGCAAAAGAAAAGAACAAATCTCAAAAGTTGATGGAGTTGACATTCATCAATTATCAAATGATAAAACAGGACAACATCGTCTATTAATGCTTACAAAAGCAAATGAAAAGCAAATAAATCATTTACAATATAATTTAGCAATATTTAATTTCTCTAAATTCTTAATTAAAAATTTTGGATTTGAAAAAAGAAAAATAAAAGAAGAAAACAGTTTATCAGTTATCAATTTAGCATCGTATCAAGAGGCAATATGGTATTATAATACGTTAATGAAAGATAGTAGTGTAAATACGCTATTCAAAGAATTAGATATTCTACCAATAGCCATTTCAGAAAACAATTACGAGAAAATACAAACATCATTTACATTAGATGACTATTTAAATTTTGAAAAAGATAGTTTACAAAAAGGAATGAAAAAAGAGATGTTATATGCAACTTTTGACGTTCCAAAAAAACAAATAGAAGACAAACCCCAAAAAGTAGAAATTATTGATAAAGCAACCGAACTTTTCCCTCAACAAAATAGTATAAAAAACATTTCACAGAAGGACTCAACAGCGTTAGAAAAAGAAGAACTTAAAAATCAAAAAGAGAATTCAAGCCCAATAGAACATAAAACAGATAAAAAGAGCATAAAGAAAGAGACAAAAATAAAAGAAAATATTAAACGCTATAAAAACTTATTCATTTACAAAAAAGACGCTCCTCTGTTTGTTGCTTTATACATTACCAAAAAAAATAGAGTAAATTATCCTAAAATAGAAAAGGCTTTGGGTAAATTCAACAACACCAATTACCTGATAATGAACTTAAAAGTAAGTCAATCTGAGAATAAAGGGTTAGGAGTTGTTTCTGTTGGAACATTTAGTTCAAAAGAGACTGCCAAATCATACTTAATTAGGGTATTGAAAGACAAAGAGATAAGAAATGCAACCAGAGGCGTTAAGAAAAAGAATTTAATTATAACAGAAGAAAATCTTGAAATATTGTTAAATAATAAAAATTCTCTCAAAACATATTTTGAATTTATGAAAAAGTATTATTTTAACAAATAAAGAAATGTAATATTTTACAAAAACATAAAAAATAACATGAAAAAAGACAGAATACTTTGGGCAGATGATGAAATAGATTTATTACGTCCTTATTTGATTTTTTTGGAAGAAAAAGGATATGAAGTGGTTACCACAACTAATGGAAAAGATGCAGTCGATTTATGTAAAAAAGAGAATTTTGATATTATCTTTTTAGATGAAAATATGCCGGGATTAAGTGGATTAGAAACCATTTCTGAAATAAAAAACATTGCTCCTAATATCCCTATGGTAATGATTACCAAAAGTGAAGAAGAAGATATTATGAATCTAGCAATTGGTAATAAAATAGCAGATTATCTGACTAAACCTGTCAATCCTAGCCAAATATTATTGACACTCAAAAAAAACATACATAAAAAAGAAATTTTTACCGAACATACAACCTCGGCTTATCAACAAGATTTTAGGAATATAAGTACACAACTGAATGAAAGATTATCTTATAAAGAGTGGGAGGAAATCTATAAAAAATTGGCTTATTGGGATATTGAACTTTCGGAGGCAGAAAACAGTATGCACGAAATGGTGAAAATGCAACTCAACGAAGCAAATATGGTTTTTGGACGATTTATCATTGATAATTATTTTAATTGGATAAACTCCAAAGAAGAAAAGCCATTGATGAGTCCCGATATTTTCAAACAAAAAGTATTTCCATTACTTGATAATAACGAGAAAGTTTTCTTTGTTTTAATTGATAATTTCCGATATGACCAATGGTTAATTATCCGTGATTTATTAGGAGAACTTTTTACCTTTAACGAAGAAGAAACCTATTGTAGTATTTTACCTACTGCAACACAGTATGCTAGAAACTCTATTTTTGCAGGATTAATGCCTAATAAAATAAGAGAGATGTATCCGCAATGGTGGGTTGATGAGGACGATGATGATGGTAAAAATAATTATGAGAAGGAATTAATAACAGAACAATTAAAAAGATTCAGGAGAAAACAAACTGTATCTTATCACAAAATTCTAGAATCAAGTTTTTGTGAAAAAGTCATCCAAAAAGTACCTTCAATGAAGCATTTTGATTTAAATGTTATTGTACTTAATTTCATTGATATGCTCTCTCATTCTCGTACTGATAGCAAAATGATGAGAGAACTTATTAACAACGAAGATGCTTATCGTTCTCTCACCTTATCTTGGTTCAAGCACTCTTCTACCTACAACTTATTTAAAGCATTAGCACAACAAAAAGCAAAAATTATTTTAACAACAGACCATGGGACAATTCAAGTTAATAATGTAACCAAAGTATTAGGAGATAAGCATATCAATAGCAATCTACGTTATAAAGTAGGAAAGGCCTTAAAATATACTCGCAATCATGTTTTTGATGTTACAGAACCAGAAAAAATTGGTTTGCCACGTCCAAATATAAGTTCAACCTATATTTTCGCCAAATCAGATATGTTTTTTGCCTATCCAAACAACTACAATCATTATGTAAGTTATTACAAGAATACGTTCCAACATGGTGGAATTTCCCTTGAAGAAATGATAATACCTATCGTTACTATGGAACCAAAATAAATAAAAAAAGTTGACAAGTAATATAAGAATACGAACATTCTTGTAAAACTTGTCAACTAATTATAATCAAACAACTTATTAAGTTATTTTTTCAAATTTATTTTATTCTTTTCTCTCTTTAACATATCTTTTAATTCAACCAAAATTCCTTGCTTTTTAGTGGCTAAATTATTTTTTTCACCTTTATCACTTTCTATGTTATAAAGTTGTTCTTCTTTTTGGTTTCCTAACTCAATATCTACATATTTATTATAAAATTGTCCGTTACTAGATTCTATAAATTTCCATTTTTTAGTAGAAATAGTGAGAGTTTTTGCTGGATTATTGGTAATAACATATTCTCTTCCCTCTTTTTCCTTACCAAGTAATACATCTGCAAAGTTTTTGCTATCAGGAGCAGAATTTTCTGGCAATTCAGCACCTATAATAGAAGCCAAAGAAGCAAAAATATCAATTTGTGAGAACAAAGCATCATTCACATTGGTAGATACAACTCCTTTTTTCCATCTTATCATAAATGGAACACGAGTACCTGCTTCAAATGCAGAATATTTACCACCTCTAAATTCTGATGAGGGCTTGTGATTCCCTAATAACTCAACGGATTTATCTTTGTAACCATCATCTACAACAGGTCCATTATCACTTGTTATTATAATTATTGTATTGTCATCTAAACCTAACTCTTTAACCTTTTCTGAAATTTTCCCAACACAATAATCCAACGATAAAATAGCATCTCCTCTACTTCCCATTCCACTTTTTCCTTTGAAACGGTTATGAGGAACTCTTGGGACGTGAATATCGTTTGTAGAAAAATAAAGGAAGAAAGGCTTTTTCTTGTTTTTTGAAATAAAATCAATGGCTTTCTCAGTAATAATATCAGCAATATTTTCATCATGCCAACGTGCAGAATGCCCTCCTTTCATAAATCCAATACGAGGAATACTATCTACGATAGCCATATCGTGTCCTTGTGATGGGTGTAAACGTAACATTTCAGGATTCTTTTTACCACTTGGTTCTCCTGCAAAATTTTTCTTATAATCTACTTCTATCAAATCATTTGGGTCAAGATTATCTACTTTACCATTTTCAATAAAAACACACGGAGTTCTATCAGCAGTAGCCGCCATAATATAAGAGTAATTAAATCCAATATCTTCGGGATTAGGCTTAACAACACCATTCCAGTTTTGTTTTCCCTTTTCACTACCCAAACCTAAATGCCACTTTCCTACAACTGCTGTCTGATACCCATTGTCTTTGAAAAGGTCAGCAATGGTATAACGCTCTGTATCAATTATTAAAGCGTCATCTCCATTGGCAATTCCTGTTCCCTCTTTTCTCCAAGGGTACATTCCAGTTAGAAGTCCATAACGTGATGGAGTACTTGTTGCAGAAGTACAATGTGCATTTGAAAATTTCAAACTCTCATCAGCAATTGATTTGATATTGGGCGTATTAACGGTTGCTAAAGTATCCAACCACTCTACATCTCCATAGCCAACATCATCTGCTAAAATAAGAATAACATTTGGCTTCTCTTCCGTTGGGACACATCCAGTTATCGCAAAAGGTACTGTTGCCATTCCCAAATGAATCATTTTTTTTACTTTATCCATAATTTTAGATTTAAGATTAAAATTTATAACAATATCTCTTTTTTTATTTGATTTTACTTTCATTAGAATCATCTATTGTAGAAATTTTAGAATAAATATCTCCAAAATAAGTTTCTAAAAATCTCGTACTTTCTATCTCTTTTTTCATTTCCTCTGGTGTTAACCATTTTTCTAATTTCCATACCATACTTTCCCCAACAGAATAATTAAATAAAACTTCATTATTACCAGCAATATTAATTATTCTATCAAGACACTCTAAAACTGTTTTTTTTCTTTCAGGAACAGTATATTCAAATGACAAAAATTCTATTGGTTGAGAAAGTCCTTGTAATACTTGTAACTCAAACCCTTCAACGTCAATCTTAATAAATTTGGGTTTTCCATACAATTCTATCAATGCATCCATTGTTGTCATTTGAACTTTTTGCTTTCTATTCCATTTATATTGGCTAAACCTTCCACTCTCTCTCGTTGCTTCAATCCATTCTTTTGAAAAAGAAGAGAGTGTATGAGAATTAGCAATATACATTGTTTTTATTTCTTCTGTACTTCCCAATCCCTTAGAAACAATTATTATTTTATCACCAAATTTCTTTTTTAAGGCTTTAATACATTTTCGTTGAGGTTCAATAGCAATAATTTTTATATCTTTATTAATTATTGGTTCTATTCTATTACCATAATTAGCACCAACATCAAAATATATATCATCTTTTGATGTTAAAAATTGAGAATAAAAATCTCTTCTCTTTTGTATTAAAGTTTCATCTTCCTTAGGAGAAGATCTAAATAAAAACTTCAAACGTCCAATTCTATCTTCACCAACAATTCGTTTTATTAATTCTTTCATGATTTTAGTTTTTTAAAACAAAAAACAAAGTTATAAAAATAAATGATAAAATATTCAATAAAATAAATTTTCTCATTATTCAAAGTAATTTTTCTTATCATAAACACTCTATATTAATTTCTTTTTGTACCTTTACAGATTGAAGAATAAGAAATATAGAGAACTTCAATAAATAAGATTTTAATTATGTCTGATGTAAAAGCAACTTTTAGCCCAAAAGAATATAAGTATATTTTAATTGCTATTATTCTAGTAGTAGGTATTATACTTTTTAAGGAAATGACTATTTTCTTATCAGGATTTATGGGAGCAACAACCTTATATGTTCTTTTAAGAAACCAACACAGAGCATTAGTAGAAAAGAGAAAGTGGAAAAAATCCATTTCAGCATTTTTACTTTTGTTGGAAACGATTTTTATTTTTCTTATTCCATTTTCAGCAGTTATATTACTCATTGCTGATACCATTTCCAATATTAATTTTGACATAGAATTAATACAAACAAGAGTTTATGAATTTATCAATTTTATAGAAAATAGATTTGATATCCAACTCTTTTCAAGGGAAAATTTATCAAGCATATTATCGGTTGAAACTTTATCTAAAATACCACAATTCAGTGGTGATATTATTCATCGCATCACAACCAGTAGTTACTCTATTTTAATTAATTCGGGAATTGTTCTATTTGTATTATATTTTATGCTCTACAATTACAAAGAGTTTGAAACAATGATACACGAATTACTTCCTTTTAAAAAGAAAAATAAGGATATCTTTAAGAAAGAAACCCGATTAATCATTCAGGCTAATGCAATCGGTATTCCATTGATAGCACTTATTCAAGGTATTTTATCATACTTTGGATATTGGGTTTTTGATGTACAAAGCCCATTACTTTTTGCTATTCTAACTGCTTTTGCAACAATTATTCCTGTTTTTGGAATAGGACTTGTTTATACCCCTATCGTTATTGGTTTGTTAGTACAAGGAATTTATCCTAATGCAATAGGATTAGCAGTTTATGGTGTAGTGATAGTCGGCGCATCTGACAATATAATACGATTATTTTTACAAATGAAAATGGCTGATATACATCCACTTGTTACTTTCTTTGGAGTATTTACGGGATTATCAATGTTTGGTTTTTGGGGAATCATTTATGGTCCATTATTACTTTCTCTATTTATTTTAATGATTGATATGTACAGAAATGATTATGTAAAAGATTCTGTAATAAAACTAAATGGAAGTTTGGATAAAGACACAAAACATCAAATCAATTTGCGAGGTGTCAAATTGATAAAAAAAATAATATTTAGAAATAACAAAAAAAATAAAGATTTTGAATAAAAATACATTATACAAAAGACAGCCCAAACTAACAAGTTTAATAGTAAAAGAGAACTCTAATTTAATGGATTTTCTTTTAAGCAAAATGGGCGGAATGAAACGTAATTCCGTAAAATCATTATTAAAACATCGGCAAGTTTCAATCAACGGAGAGATTATAACACTTTTTGATTATCAACTAAAACAAGGAGATAAAGTTTTAATAAATACAACACGTGGAAATACAGAACTTCAACATAAATTACTTAAAGTTATTTACGAAGATAGGGATTTCGTCGTAGTAGATAAAAAAGAAGGGTTACTTACCGTAACTACGGGAAATCATAGAGATGTTACTGCTTTTTCTATTTTAAAAAATTATGTAAAAAAAGCATCACCCAAAAACAAAATATACACAGTTCATCGATTGGATAGAGAAACCTCAGGAGTGTTATTATTTTCTAAAAATAGAGATTTACAGCACGATTTGAGAAATAATTGGCATTCACTTGTAAAAAAACGTACCTATCTTGCTTTGGTAGAAGGTAAAGTTGAAAAAGAACAAGACTACATAATGAGTTGGCTTAAAGAAGAAGAGGTTACCTTAAAAGTAAAATCAAGCAATAGAGACAACGGAGGTAAAAAAGCAATAACTCATTATAAAAGAGTACAATGTAATGACAAATATTCTCTTTTAGAGATAGAACTAGAAACAGGAAGAAGAAATCAAATTCGTTCTCAATTGGAGTTTATAGGACATCCTATTGCTGGGGATAAAAAATATGGTTCAACAATCAATTTCAGTAGAGTAGCACTTCATGCACATACATTAGAATTTATACACCCTACTACTGGTAAAAAATTAACTTTTGCCTCCCCTATCCCAAAAGAATTTAATAGAGTTTTCAAAAATAATCGTTTATGATATATAACCTCATATTTATTAATCATAAAAGTTCCAAGATAACCCCAATTTTAACATTGGAGGATTAATTGGATAATTAGGCATTAGCATTCCATAATCATCTAGAAACAAGGCACCTAAATTAGTATATTTAACAAAGAAACGTGCTTTTTTCAAATGAAAATTTGCATATATATCAATAAATGGATAATTGCCTATTTTTACTTTTCTTTGGTTAACAAATTGCCCTATTGCAGGAATATAATAAGGAGCATAATATTTGGTATGATACCTCGCACTTGTTCCAAATTGTACAAATAAATCTTTAAACCATCTCTTATGATAATAAAAATTATGGTATAATGCGAGCATTGGAAGTGGTATTATTGATTGCTCCGAACTAAGTTGATACACAATGTTATTTTCAAGAATAAAATCGCCCAAACTAATATCTTGTTGCACATCTAATACAACAACTTGCACGTTACCATTATGTTGTTTGGGCATTCCTTCTTCATCAAAGTAAATTTGCTTAGTTACATTCTCAACCTCTAAACTAATAAATGTTTTACGTTTAGGTAATCTAAAAGTTCCTCCAATATGAGTTTTGTATGTTTTTGTAAAATTATTTTCCCAACGAAAATGATTGGAATAATAGTTTTGAATAAAAAAAGAAGGCTCTTGATTTTTGACATATGCATTGGCAGTAATTGAAAATGGCTCTTTTCCAAAATGAAAATTACCTTCAGCATTTCCTTTTAATCTAAATTCACCTAATTTATCTCCCACTAAATAAATATCTCCTAAAAAACGATATTTCAACAAAGTCCCTCTAGATTTGGTTAAAGCACCTCCAATACGAGTATTAGATTTTAGTGTTCTATGAAGCACAGTATCTTTTTTATAAACATATTGTTGTACCTCATTTTCCAGATAACCTGTCATTCCAAATTTCAACCATTTATTAAATTCCTCTGCCAAACTTATTGAAAACAAATTAGTCATGGAGC
>PDWI01001967.1_pt1 | contig 31744 bp, 30 predicted proteins | sample 1430891 | NCBI WGS metagenome assembly PDWI01 (sample SAMN01162508, study PRJNA174530) | Oral metagenome, whole genome shotgun sequencing project. | biome: Marine environment; feature: Marine mammal; material: Swab sample of the gingival sulcus; isolation source: swab sample of gingival sulcus... | reverse complement strand
GTATCTCTGCTAGACTAGTCATTGGAACAGCCCTTTCGAATTAGTTTGTTTACACTACCAATTCTACTGGCTGTTCCGTTTTAGTTTAATGAACCGAACGGCGCTGGCTATGGACATTGCTTGTGCTTTGTGGTAGGATTGCCAGTAAAGTCTAGTAAAATCAAAACTAACAAAATCAAGAGCGAGCCGCAGCGGTATGGAAAAAGCCAAGAAACAGATAGCAAAGCACTTAGAGGAAGCCAACAATGTGTTGGTGACGGTTAGCAGGGATCCGTCTGTTGACCAGTTGGCTGGGGCAATCGCTATGGCTTTGGCGCTAACCAAGTTGAACAAGCACGCCGCGGCGGTATTTAGCGGTAGCATACCCTCTACTATTGAGTTTCTGCACCCAGAGGACACTATAGAGAAGACGACCGACTCGCTACGCGACTTTATAATCTCACTCGATAAATCCAAGGCTGATAAAGTGCGCTGCAAGGTAGAGGATGAACACGTTAAGGTGTTCATCACTCCATACCGTTCGTCTATTAATCAAGAAGACCTAGACTTTAGCCAGGGCGACTTTAACGTAGATGTCGTATTGGCTCTGGGCGTCAAAAATCAGGAAGATATTGATCAGGCGATTACTGCACACGGCCGTATCCTGCACGATGCCACGGTGATTACGGTTGACCTAGAAGAGGGCGCGCAGCTAGGAAGCGTAAACTGGGCAAATCCTCGGGCGAGTAGCTTGTGTGAAATGCTGACGCAGGTAGTAGATGATCTACAGAAAGACACGCTGGATACGCAGATATCAAACGCTTTGCTGACTGGTATTGTCTCCGAGACGGAGCGGTTCAGTAACAGCAAAACGGCGGCTTCCACAATGTCTATTAGCGCTCGGCTTTTGGCTGCTGGTGCGGATCAGCAACTGGTTGCCGAGAAGCTTCAGCCGCAGCCAGAACCCGAACCAGAGCCCGCGCCAGTTTATGATGATTTTACGGTGCCAGACGAGTACAACGGTGCCTTCGACGATATACGAGGGCGGTCTGAGTTGCCGTCAGTCGACGAAAACAAGGGCGAAAACGAAGATGAAGATGAGGACGAAGAGCAGCCGTTCAACAACGGTCGTCCTGCGCCAGGCGTACATCCCGACAAGGATGGGTCATCTGCGCTGTTCGTAGACCATTCAGAGCCAGGACCGGCTATTGATACAGCTGCCGAAGAGTACAGCAACGAACGAAGCCCAGAGGATCGAGTAAGCCAGATTCATATCGATGAACACGGGCAGATTGCGCAGCCAGATGATGACGGTAGCCTTGCACGGCGCTTGCAGCAGTCTAATGATGAGGACAGTTTTTTATCGGCGCTAGCCAAGCAGTCTGATATTCCGCGGACTGACATGGGGCCGCCTTCGTTAGGGCACAAGCTGCTTAGTCACGACAATACTGTAAACGCGAGCGACATCACAGGCGATGCCGAGGAAGACAATTCTGCTGATGAAACCGAAAAACAGCCAGATGCAGATGTGCAGGAACAGCAGCCAGAGTCGGACGACAGTGTACTACCAGCTATGAAAGCAGACGAGCAGTCGCCCATCCAGCCTCCATATCCGCCTGCAGCCGTAGGCCAGGGGCCGATACTGCCTCCACCAGCTCCGACTGACCAGCAGCAAGACGATGGGTCGCAGACCTTGGCCGATATCGAGCAGTCGGTGGGGAGTATCCACTTGCGGCCGGATCCTCAGGACGCCGACAATCTAAGCCCGGCTGACATGGGTATTCACTCTGACGATGAAACAATAGTCTCGCCAACGGTAGCCGCTGCGCCTCCGGTGCCGCCGCCAATGCCGCCTAACATGTCGCTTCCGCCGATGCCGAGTGTGCACTCAGGGCCGGCAGGACCAGCCTCGCCCCAAGCGTAATATGCGCCAAACTGCAGGAATGTGTGGCATACTGTCTCGGTGATGCACCACGGAATACTGCTTATTGATAAGCCGCGACACTGGACAAGTTTTGACGTAGTCAACTACGTGCGTCGCCACGTTGCGGCCGCAGAGGGCAAGAAGCCAAAGAATGTCAAAGTAGGGCATACTGGAACTTTAGACCCACTGGCTACTGGTCTGTTGGTTCTGCTGATAGGCAAAGACTATACGCGCCGTGCTGCCGCTATGAGCAAGCACGACAAGACCTACCAAGTGACCATGCACTTAGGTGCAAACTCTAGCACCGGCGATGCAGAGGGGGAGCTTCGGCGTGTTTCCGATACGGTGCCTACCAAGCAGGCCATTGGCGAATTGCTGGATACGTTCTTGGGTGAATCGCAGCAAATACCGCCAGCTTATTCGGCAATAAAAGTGCAGGGTAAAAGAGCCTATCAGCTAGCGCGGGAGGGTAAAGCGGTGCAGCTCGAGCCGCGAACAATACGCATTAACCGCATCAGTCTAGAAAGCTACGAGTACCCGACGGTTCGCTTCACGTGCGAGGTGTCGAGCGGCACGTATATTCGATCGTTGGTACAAGACATCGGCCATGAGCTTGGTACTGGTGCTTATATGAGTGATCTGCGTCGTACGACTGTTGGCGAGTACGACATCCAGGCCGCTGTGCCGCCAGACGCATTGCCTCCAGCGCAATTGCTGCAGCGTATCGTAGCGTAGCTACTTGTGATTTTTGGTTGCGGGCTAGTCCACGATGCGCCGCGGCTAGAGGCGCCCCTAGTAAAATAGTTGCCCCATGCGGCGCTATCTGTTAAAATAATCGCTACATGATTACACGTGAGAAAAAACAGGCAGTAATTGCCGAATTGCAGTCGTCCAAAAACGACACCGGCTCTAGCGCGGTGCAGGTTGGTATTATGACCAATCGTATCGCCGAGCTAACCACGCACCTGCGTGCTAACAAGCACGACTTTATGGCTCGCCGTGGTTTGCAGCAGTTGGTCGGCAAGCGTAAGCGCTTGCTGAAATACATCGCTGCACATGATGGCCAGGCGTACCTGGACTTGACTGCAAAATTAGGTATTCGCCGCTAGTATTGGGTCTTGGGCTACGCATTCGGTTACGAAGATACGGCCGGATGCGGATCTAGAATCTACATTCTAGCGGTGCAGGTATCAGTTTTTGGTATGCTGTAGTGGTAAATGTCCGCATGTGACAGAGCACAGTTCGCTATTTATAAGCGAATTGAACCCTGTGACCTGCGGGTCTTAACAATCGAGTACGCGAAAGACGCGCCAGTTTGGGTGTCATTCGCGCCAGAAAGGCAATAATGGGTCAGACAATAAATCCATTTGGCAAAGACATTATCACCGTAAAGACCGAGCTATGCGGCCGCGAGCTGTCGCTAGAGGTTAACCGAGTCGGGTTCCGCACCAGCGCCAGCGTCATAGCACGCTATGGCGACACGGTAGTTTTGGGTACGGCTATGGTAGGCAACGATGTCGCCCAGAACATGGACTACTTCCCGCTGAGCATTGATTACGAAGAGCGTTTTTACGCAGCGGGCAAGATTAGCGGCAGCCGTTTCATCAAGCGCGAAGGGCGCCCCAGTGAGGACGCGGTACTGATTGGCCGCCTGATTGATCGTCCTATCCGCCCATTGTGGCCCAAGGGTTATCGGCATGAGGCCCAGGGTGTGGCCACGGTGCTGAGCATGGATCCGTCGTTCCGTCCTGACATGATTGCTATGATTGCCGTCAGTGCAGCCTTTATGCTGACTGGAGCACCGTTTGACGGGCCGGTAGCTGGCTTGCGTGTTGGGCTAGTGGACGGCAAACCGACCGCTTTTGCCAGCCCGCAGCAACTAGAGGAGGGCGACCTAGACCTCGTGGTTGCCGGAACTGCCGACGCCATCATGATGGTAGAGGCTGGGGCCAACGAAGTGAGCGAAGAGCTGGTAGCGGAGGCCTTGACCTACGCGCACACCGCGATGCAGCCTGCGATTGCCCTGCAGAAGCAATTAGTCGAAAAGGTTGGCGTACAGACTCAGGAATACGAGTTGGTGTTGCCGCCAAAAGAGATTCAGGCTGCGGTGGACAAGTGGGTAGATGGCCGTTTCGGCGACGGCTTGCGTCGTCCATACCCGGAGCGCAACGAGCTTATCAACGAGTTGCGGCACGAATTCCATAACGCCTTTGCAGAGAAAATTGGCGAAGAGGAGTACCGCGAGCAACACCGTGATTACGACGAAGCCTTTACGATGGCGCTGCACCGAGATGTCCGCCAGGGTATCGTAGAGAAACAGATACGTCCCGATGGCCGTAAGCTGGACGAAATTCGTCCGTTGTCTAGCGAGGTTGCGCTGCTGCCGCGTGCTCACGGCTCCAGTCTGTTTACGCGCGGCGTAACGCAGGCCATGAATATCGTCACCTTGGCGCCAACCTCTTATGCGCAGATGCTGGATACCATGGAGCGTAACGATGCCGAAAAGCGCTACATGCACCACTACAATGCACCGGGCTACACGGTTGGCGAGGTGCGCCGCTTGGGCAGCCCCGGCCGCCGCGAAATTGGGCATAGTGCACTGGCTGAGCGCGCATTGCTGCCAGTTATCCCCTCGGAGGCGGACTTCCCGTACGCGATTCGATCGGTTACCGAGATTATGAGCCAGAACGGTTCCACTAGTATGGCCGCAACCTGTTCTAGCTGTTTGGCGCTTATGGACGCTGGCGTGCCGCTGCGCGCACCAGTGAGCGGTATCGCCATGGGCCTGATGAAGGACGGCGAAAACTATTACATCATGAGCGACATTGCTGATGCCGAAGACTTTGCTGGCGACATGGACTTCAAGACTGCCGGAACCGCCAAGGGTATTACCGCGCTACAGATGGACATGAAAGTTCATGGTTTGCCGGTTGACGTGCTCAAGAAAGCCCTGATGCAGGGCCGAGAGGGCCGCGCCTACATTCTGGAGCATATGCTGCAGGTATTGGACGGCCCGCGCAGCGACATGAGCCCGTATGCTCCGCGCGTGGAGAGCGTCACCATTAACCCCGACAAAATTCGCGAGGTTATCGGCAAGGGCGGCGAGGTGATCCAGAAGATTACCGCGGAGACTGGCGCAGAGATCGACATCAAGGATGACGGCACTATCATGATTGCTAGCCCCGATAAGACATCCATCGACGCTGCCAAGCAATGGATTCAGACCATTGTCGAGGAGCCAGAGGTCGGCAAGATTTACGAAAATGCACCTGTTGTCAGTGTCCTCGATTTTGGCGCTTTTGTGCAAATACTGCCTGGCAAGGACGGACTGGTTCATGTCAGCGAGATGAGCGAAGAACGAGTCGGTAAGCCAAGCGACGTCGTCAAAGAGGGCGACCGTGTTACCGTAAAGCTGGTTGCCATAGATGACCGCGGACGGTTACAATTGAGCATGAAAGCAGCGGCGCGCGAAACCAAATAAGGCCGCTACCAAAGGGGAAGGGGTTTTAGGCACAGCAATGGCTTGTCAACGTACATCAGCCAAGCAAGATACAGTAGCCTCTGGCGGCTACTGGAGGCGAGCGGTTGGCGGCGGGCTGTTGCTAGTGCTGGGCTATGTGGTGATGCTTTATGCATTCGACACCGCTAAATTGCTCGGCTACGCGTTGTTTATCGCTCTGTTTTATGCGGGGCTGAAGCTGATTATCTCGGCGATACGCCAGGGTACGCGTGCGTCCCGCACGGCTGGGGCGCGTAAGACGCCGCAGGAGCACCGTGCCAATTAACGAATCCATAAATGCTGCGCACCCGCGGCTGCTGCTGCTGGACGGCGACGGTAGTGTTTTCTTGCAGTTGGCAAGCGCAGAGGACAGCGAGCAACTGTATCGTTTGGTACACGAAAACCGCCAGCAGTTGGCGGGGCATTTGCCGTGGGCGCGCGACATAGATTTTGAGGAGATGCATCAGGCGGTACAGGAGTCGGTCAATCGTATCGGCGAAGACGGCTGGCTGCAATACCGTATCATGGTGCCAAATGCTGCCCAGCAGCACGACATGGTTGGTACAGTTACTCTGCATGGGCGTGACATTACGCAGCACAGTGCGCATTTGAATTGTTGGTTGGCGCCAAAGGCGCAGGGTCACAGCTATGCGCGCAAGGCAATTCAACGCTTGCTGGCTTATGCGGTGCCAGCATGGCGGCTGCAGTGCGTATTTCTGGATATTGAGCCGGGCAATGAGCCTGCCGAGCGGTTAGCGGCTCGTTTAAAGGCTGTGCCAACCGATCAGCTGCGTGAAGAAAAGGTTGGCGATCAGGCGACGGTGCGTCGTGTCTGGGAGTTGCGTTGCTAATGTCGGAGCAGGCAGCTAAAAAACAGCGTCTGCTGGATGATTTGCAGGCCAAAATCTTGTCCGATGGCGTTTGTCCAGACCTAGCAGCCCAGGCTACGCAGTTGGTTTTTGGCGATGGCAATCCTGATAGCGACATTGTTTTTATAGGGGAAGCTCCAGGAAAAAACGAGGATTTACAGGGGCGGCCATTCGTGGGCGCGGCTGGTAAATTCTTAGATGAAATGTTACAATGTATCCACCTACAACGAGAACACATATACATCACGAATATCGTAAAGTATCGGCCGCCGAACAATCGTGATCCGTTACCGGCCGAAAAACAAGCTTTTTTGCCTTACTTGCAAGTCCAGTTAGAGATAATTCAGCCCAAAATCGTTGTGACGTTAGGGCGCCACAGTACGAATTGCTTCTTACCGGACTTACAAATTAGCAAAGTCCATGGTCAGCCGAAACGTATCCGGTTGGCGTACCACGGTAGAAATGGGGCGCAGAGTGCCAAACACAGTAGCGGAGACAGTGATTCCGCGGGCAGCGCAGCCGTTATGCCGGTGGTTATTTTGCCGCTATATCATCCAGCGGCAGCCTTATACAACGGCGCTATGCGTCAAACATTACTAGACGACTTCGTCAAAATACCAGCCATTATCGAGCAGTTATAACTACAGTTTCGCGATAAGATCTGGCAATAAACAAGTCGCAACCTACATTTGAAAGGAATATTTATATTATGGATAAAAAACAATCAGGCCAGCGCAATCGGCCTAAAAATACTAACCAGAATAAGCAGGCTGCAAATGGCCGGCCAAAACAGCGCGCAGCTACGCAATCGCGCCGCCCCAAAAAAGACGCCGATAATGGCGCCAAGAGTCTATTGACCACCAGCCGCGGCGCGGCTATTCGCGCTCAGCGGCGCTCGCGCGATGATGCGACGCGTATCGTTGATCAGTATCTGGATTCTTCCGCCACGCGCCCAGACGGTGCGCCGCGTGCTAACTACGTAGAGACCGCCCCGGGACTAAAAATTATTGGCCTAGGCGGTATGGACGGCGGCGGCTCCAAAAACATGATACTGATCGAGTACATGAACGACGCGGTGATTGTCGACTGTGGTAATGATTTGGGCGTCGATCTGCCGGGCATTAACTACGGTATCTGTGATGTGGCTTATTTGGACACTATCAAGCATAAGCTGCGAGCCTATGTTATGACGCACGGACATCTGGATCACATTGGCGGTCTGCCGCACATTGCGCCTAAATACCCAGCACCGATTTATGGGTCCAAGTTCACGATCGGCCGCGTAGAGGAGATCTTCGAAAACTTTGGGGCGCCAATGCCAGAAGGTTTCACGTTGCAGACGATACCCATGAACGAAGATACGCACGAGCGGCTAAAGGTTGGCCAGTTTTATATAGAGCTGGTGCGTGTTACACACTCTATCCCTGGTAGCACCATGGTCGTTGTTGATACACCGGTTGGCCGGTTGATCAATACTGGCGACTTTCGGCTAGACCCTAATCCGCTTGACCACGAACGTAGCGACCTAGAGCGAATTAAGCAGTTGGGCGACGAAGGCGTGTTAGCGTTGATGAGCGAAAGTACCACCGTAGAGCGACCGGGGCGAACACCGTCGGAAAGCACTATCGAACAGAGCTTTATTGACATTCTCGACCAAGCGCCAGGCAGGATATTTGTGGCACTATTTTCCACCAACATGAACCGTGTACAGATGATTGTCAATGCTGCCGTACATCACAACCGTAAGGTGGCTATGGACGGCCGCAGCATGGTAAGCACCCTAGAGATGGCCGTGCGCCACGGCTTTATGCGTATTCCTAAAGGCACGTTTGTGCCAATTGCGAATGTCGGTACGCTTAAAGATCACGAGGTTGTTGTGGTTTGTACTGGTTCTCAGGGCGAACCTAGCTCGGCTCTACAGCGCATGGCGGCTGGCGAGCATCGGCACGTTAAGCTAAAGGAGCAGGACACCGTTGTGCTGTCTAGCACGCCAATCCCAGAGTCGGGTAACGACTCGTTGATTGGTAGCATGGTGGATGGCCTTGTGCGCCGGGGCGTGCACGTGTTTGAGCATCGCTACCACGACCTAGACAACATTGGTCCGCTACACGTATCTGGTCACGCCTCGCACGATGAGTACGCTGACATTATCCGTATGACGCGGCCTAAGTATTTTATCCCCATCTACGGCGCCTACCGCACCAAGCAGCGGCATATTGATATAGCCATAGAGGAGGGGATTCCCCGTAAAAATTGTCTCAATGCCGATAACGGCGATGTTATTATGGTGTCTCCAGAGAGCATGGAGGTTGTTGGCCAAGTACCGCATGGCGTGGTGTTGGTAGACCAAACCGGCTCGATTGTTAGCAATGTGGTAATCAAAGATCGCCTAATGCTGTCAGAGGAAGGCCTGGTCGCGGTAGTGCTGACTATAGATAAAAAGACGGGCAACTTATTGACCAGCCCGGATATCATTAGCCGCGGGTTTATCTATATGCGCGACAGCGAGGAGCTGATGAATACTTTCCGTACCGAGCTGCGCCGCGCAGTACAACAGCGCTACAAGCGAATTGACCTGGATCGGTTCAAGGCCGAGCTAAAAGATTATGTAACGCACTTTCTATATGAGTACACCGGTCGCAGCCCAATTGTCATACCGGTTGTGAACGTTGTGAGCGGCGGTGGCGGCGGTCGCCAGAGCGACAAGCAGCACAATCAAAAGCAGGCTAAGCAAGAGCAGCCAGCTAAGACGCCCGAGCAGTTGGCCGTGGAGCAGCAGAAGCGCTTTCAGGAAATGCGCGCCCGTCTACTTGGCACCGATCAGCCCGACTAGTGCTTTGCCCGAACGATGGCGAGCCGTCTGGTGTAGTGGTGTAGAAGCGTATAGCACAAGCGTTTTGACATAGGTTGTAAAAATTGCTATAATATAACTTATGGCCGATATACTATATCTTCCAAACCAAAGACCAGTGCAGCCGTTAGTGTCGCCAGAGATTTCTGGCGAACTGCTCTCTGGCGGTGCGCAGGTGATAGATATGGCCGAGTTCCGCGAGCGTCGCGAGGCAGAGCTTGGAGTCGATGTATTGGACTCTCTTGGCGGTATCTGCGACGACCTTAGCGAATACTACCGGCAGACGGGAGGTGATGACGCCGCGGATGTACTAGATGCGGTGCGTGCGGCCTCTAAGCTGACGGCCTATGTCCTTAGCCAAAGGGAATTGGGCGCCCCTGACATGGGCACGAGGCATTACCCTAATGTGCGGGCATACGGCGAGTATTCGACACCTCCCGGGGATGCTAAGCCGGACAAATTCTTGTGCATCACTGCAATGTTGCACGACCTATATGCGCAGTATGCTCCACAGGACAAGCCAGGCGATCCAACGCATGATGAAATGAATGCCGCAAAGGGTGATGTCGAGGGCTTGGTGCAGCGACGCCGTGCGGCGCTCAATATGCCTGCGCTGCAGCCGTTAGAATCAGGGCGTCTGGTAGACCGATTTTATGAGGAATAGTATAATCACCTAGGTATGGCTAAGAAAAAACAAACAAAGCGCAAGAAGATTAAAGTCACCGAGCCGGCTCGCCCAGCGGCGTTTTGGCCGTATACGCTTGCGACTGTCATGATGATTGTAGCGGTGCTGATGTTGCTCGGTGCGTTTGGCACGGGCGGATCCTTGCCGGTCAATCTGTATAACATAGCCTATTGGCTTGTTGGCTGGGTGGGGCTGCTGGTGCCGATCGCGCTGATATTCTTTGCTATTCACAAGTACAGCAGCGAGGACAACAAGGTGCCGCGCGGTAAGTTCTTCAGTATGCTGGGGCTTGTCATGGCTTCCGCTGGTTTGATGATGACGGCGTTTGCCGAAAAAACTCCCTCTGGCCAGATCACTGGCGGCCACGGCGGTGCGGCTGGTAACGGTGTGGGGACACTGATGCTAGCGGCGCTTGATACGGTGCCTGCGTCGATCGTGTTTATACTGCTGGTTGTCGTGCTGGCTTGCATTAGCTTTGGTATACCGCTACATAGTTTGCTTGGCATATTTTCGCTGTTTAAGCGCAAAAAGACGGACAGCGCAACCGATTTGGAGGAGCTGAAAGGCGCAAACAAGCGGAGTGGGTTTAGGCTGAACGAAGGTGTTCCGGTTGAGCACCACCAGCCCGAGGAGCGCGAAAAACCGCGTGCAGCAACCCTAAAAAACAGCGCCCAAAAGCTGTCGGTAAACGAGAACCACGAAGCTCTGACGTTGGCAAGCGATCCCAATTGGCGATATCCGGACGTCTCGCTACTGAACCAAGAACAAGACAAGGCCGATGCCGGCGATGTGGAGGGCAACGCTCGCGCCATAAAAGACACCTTCGAAAACTTCAACATCGCCGTAGAAATGGAGGGTGCCAATATTGGCCCTCGGGTTACGCAGTATACGCTGAGGCCGCCCACGGGTGTTAAGTTGACGCGTATCACGGCGTTGGAGAATAACTTGGCGCTTGATCTGGCCGCGCACTCTATTCGTATGGAGGCGCCTATCCCGGGTAAGCGAGCTGTGGGTATCGAGGTGCCGAACGTCCGGCCGGCTACGGTTCGACTGAGCTCTATTATGCAGTCCCGCCAGTGGAACTCTAGTAAGAGTGCGCTAACGTTCGCAATCGGCAAGGACATATCGGGTTCGTCTGTGGTGGCTGATTTAGCCAAGATGCCGCACTTGTTAGTGGCGGGGCAGACTGGGTCTGGTAAGTCGGTGATGATTAACGACATTTTGACCAGTTTGCTGTATCGTAATTCGCCCTCTGATCTAAAGCTAATTCTCGTCGATCCCAAGCAGGTGGAGATGGCGCCATACTCGGCCATTCCGCACTTGCTGACGCCGGTTATCAATGACCCAGAGAAGTGTATCAGCGCGTTGAAATGGGCGGTTGCGGAAATGGAGCGCCGACTGCGCACCATGGCCGAGGCCAACAAGCGCAATATTGCCGAATACAACAATCACAAAAAAGAACAAGGCATGCCCTATATTGTGATTGTCATTGACGAGTTGGCCGATCTGATGATGATGGCCGCACGCGACGTAGAGGCCTTGATTGTGCGTTTGGCTCAGAAGGCGCGTGCTGCGGGCATACATCTCGTGTTGGCTACGCAGCGCCCCAGCGTGGATGTAATCACTGGCCTTATCAAGGCCAACATCCCAGCGCGTATTGCCTTTACGGTGGCCAGCCAGGTGGACTCGCGAACTATTATTGATCAGGCTGGCGCCGAAAAGCTGTTGGGGCGTGGCGATATGCTGCTGCTGACGGCTGATATGCCCAAGCCGGTGCGCGTGCAGGCAGCGTTCATAGAGGATGGAGAGACAGAAAAGGTCACCGAGTTCCTGAACGCCCAGAGCAAACCGAACTTTGACGACGAGGTTGTTGCTCAGCCAGTTCAGCTAAACGGCAGGGGCGGGGTTGTGACCGGCGCCGGGCCAATGGATGATGCCGACGAGCCGGTGTACCGCGAGGCGGTGCGTGTTGTCGTAGACGCCCACAAGGCGAGCACTAGTCTATTGCAGCGGCGTCTGCGTATCGGTTACGGCAAAGCGGCCCGACTGATGGAGACCATGGAAGAGCAGGGTGTTATCGGCCCGGCCGATGGCTCGCGGCCGCGCGATGTGCTGGTTAGTTCTATGGAAGATGTTTTTGGCGGGCCGGCGTCTGGCGTCCAGCCGGGCGATTCGGACGACGACGGCGACGACGAAGAACCGCCGGCGCCGCAGACCCCGCGCGAGCGCTTCTTGGTACAGTAGTAGCTTCTTGGCGGTGCTGTTTTCTTGGGATGTAGCCGCCTGGCGCATGGCTGCGGGTTTTTGACCAAAACAGCGATATACGGTATAATACGCCTACTAATAACTCAGCTCATGGCCGCACGATTGCGCCGCATGGGCTTTAACCAAAGGAGTATGCGAATATGACGCAATACGAAGTTGCGGTGCTGTATAACCCTGACCTAGAAGCCGAGCTAGACAAAGCAGAGGCGCGGGTAACCAAGCTGTTTACCGATAACGGCGGTACGTTGTTGTCCACGGACAACTGGGGCAAGCGCAAGCTGGCCTACAACATCAAGGGCCACGAGTACGCTATCTACGTGTTTTACACCGTAGAATTGCCGGCTGAATCGGTACAGAAAGTAGAGTCAACACTGAATATTACCGATCAGGTAATTCGTTATCTGATTACCAAGCCCGATCTCAAGGCTATTGCCAAGGCAGAGCAGGCCAAGAAGGCTGCGGCCGCTAAGGCGCGTGAGGCTGCCGAGGGCGACGAAGCTACTGACGAAAAAGACGCCAAATAGGCGCACCAAGACCGCTAGCGCTTGACTGCTATGCATGGCCAGCGTACGGTAAGAGCACATAACAACTAATGGACATAGTTCCTACAAGGAGGGATCCACCATGGCACGTAGCCTAAACCAAGTAACACTGATGGGTAACCTAACGCGTGACCCAGAGCTACGCCAAACACCGACAGGTCAAAACGTATGCAGCTTTAGCCTAGCGCTCAACCGCTCGTACAAAGACCAGAGCGGACAGTGGCAAGAAGCCACTGATTACATTGACATTGTGGCCTGGGGGCCATTGGCTGAACGCGTCGCACAGTACCTCAGCAAGGGGCGGCGCTGCCTAGTGCAGGGACGGTTACAGTCTCGTAGCTGGGAGCAGGACGGCCAAAAACGCAGCAAAGTAGAGGTGCTTGCCAACGACGTAACCTTCCTAGACGGTCGCGGCGGTGGCGACGGCGACCAGGGCGGTAGCGCTGCTTCGCAGTCAGCGCCAGCAGCAAAACCGGCCGCTAAACCCAAGAAAGAAGACGTAGTCATAGAGGATATTGGCGATGAGCCTATCAACCTTGACGACATACCTTTCTAAACAAGTTTTTCGGGGTTAGCACTTTGTAGGGTTTGCCGCTTGGCGGCAGATCGTTGCAGGCCGTGTGGTGCCAGTATTTTTCTTAACAGGAATAGGTAATATTGAAAGGAGAGGGGTGAAAAAGTAATCGCAGCCCGCGAGGGATCGCAGGTCTGCAGCCCCACGAGTTATATGGCAAAGATTTTTAAGCACAAGACAGATGTAGCGTATTTTGACTACAAGGACTACAAGACCTTGCAGCGCTACGTAAACCAGTTTGGGCAGATCGAAACCCGCAAAAAGACAGGGCTAAAAGAGTACCAGCAGCGCCGTTTGGCAATCGCTATCAAGCGGGCACGCCACTTGGCATTGATGCCATTTGTAGCCTCTAACTAGTTGTTTGTGCCGGCGGCGGCTTTTGTCGATTTGGATATCGGCCGCCGCTCGGCCCGCTACCGCAATCGCAGTGTGCGTGTGCGGCGCCCTTGGCTTATTTAGGCGGGGCACTAAACCAAAAACGAAGGAGTTTAAATGGCTTTTGGTATAACAGACCTCAAGAGAGGGCAAGTTTTTCAAATGGACGGCGTGCCGTACAAGGTCGTCGACTACGCCCAAAAAGTTATGGGTCGCGGCGGTTCGATAGTAAATGTTAAGATCAAGAGTTTGCTGGACGGCAAGGTTTTGGATCGCACGTTCAAGGGCAACGAAGCCATAGAGCCAGCTGACGTGACCTACCAAAGCGTGCAGTATTTGTATAACGATGGCAGTCAGTACTGCTTTATGAATCAGGACAGCTTTGAGCAGTTCGAGGTACCAGCTGATTTGGTGGGCGATGGCTCGGGTTACCTAAAAGAGGGCGACGTGGTGACGCTGCAGTTCTTCGATGGCCGCGCTATAAGCGTTGACCTGCCCAAGAACGTACCGTTGCGCGTAGTTTACACCGAGGACGTCGTGAAGGGCGACACCACAAGTAGTGTACTGAAAGATGCCGAACTAGAGACGGGTATAACTATCAAGGTGCCGGCGTTTGTCAAGAAGGACGACGTGGTGTCGGTAGATACTGCGACGGGTGCCTACCGCGAACGAGTGCGGTAGCCATAAAAAGGCGAAGCCCGGCATGGATAAAGAACCGCGACCCAGCATGTTGGAGCAACTCATACGGCTTCCGTTTGAGGCTGTCCTGGGTATGTTGGCGATACTGGGCGTAAAAGGGCACAAAAAGAAGTAGTCTATGCGGCTGGACAAATGGCTTACCGAGCACGGTTTGACGGCGACGCGCAGCCAGGCTGAGAGCTACATCAGAATGGGGCAGGTTCGTGTCAACGGCGTTGTAGTCACTAAGCCAGGGTCGGCGGTGCCGACTGGCGCTCGAGTGAATCTAGAACTCGCCGACAAATACGTGTCGCGCGCGGGACATAAACTGGCCTCGGTTGCAGCAGCGCTGGGGGTATCGTTTCGGGGCAGGGTGGTGCTTGATGTTGGTTCTAGCACCGGCGGTTTTACGGATTATGCCTTGCAGCAAGGTGCGCAGCGGGTGATTGCTGTGGATGTTGGTTCGCGGCAGCTACATCCTTCGCTACGCAGTGATAGTCGTATAGATCTGCATGAACAGACAGACATTCGCGATGTGCAACTGCGGCCCACGGCCGACGCCGCACCCGCAGCTGGTCGTGTTTATATTGATACCGCACCAGATATTATTGTGATTGATGTCAGTTTTATTAGCTTGCGCGATCTGTTGCCGCATATCAGGCGTCTGGCCAGTTTTCGAACGGTGGTGTTGGCTATGGTCAAACCACAGTTCGAGGCTGGCAATGACGGGCTGAAGCACAAAGGGGTTATCAAGAACGAACGCATGCGCCGCACTATTTTGCAGAGTTTCGAGGCCTGGAGCCGTCAGCAGTGGGTGATTGTAGACAAGGCGGACTCGCAGGTGGCGGGTAGCCGCGGCAATCTGGAGCGCTTTTACTTGCTCAAGCCTAGCCGGACTATGCCTCGCGGCGGCCGCTCGGGGCAAAAGCTAGCGCGTTAAATATGGCTACCATGGCCCTATGCGCTCATGCTAAAATGAGCTTGATATGTATTTTCACAGTCGTGCCGAAGCTGGCCGTATGCTGGCGAGTCGTCTTGCTAAATACCGCTCCGAGAACATAGTGCTCATTGCACTTGGTGCGGGGTCTAGTGTGGTTGCCGCACAGATTGCTATTCATCTGCACTGCAGCATGATGCTCTATATGATTAAGGACATCCAGTTGCCAGGCGAAATTGACGTCTTGGCGGGGCTTGGTTCGGGGGATACCTTTACCTACAACAATATGTATACCGCTGGCCAGCTAGAAGAGTTGACGACTGAGTATCATGGGCTAATTGACGCGCTGCGCATGGAGAAGTCCCACGAGCTACACAAGCTGTTGGGTACTGACGGTGAGATAGATAAAAATCGTTTGCGTCACAGAACGGTGATATTGGTATCGGATGGATTGGCGAACGGTATGTCTATTGACGTGTCGGCGCAGTTTTTGAAAACCGTTTCCGTGCAGCGGCTGGTTATTGTGACCCCGATTGCCACGGTTGCCGCGGTGGATCGTATGCACCTGACAGGGGACGAGGTGGTTTGTCTAAGCGTTGCCGAAAACTTCTTTGGAGTTGATCATTACTACGAGGATAACTATATTCCCAACATACCGGGCATCCTGAAGATGATGTCCAATATCTCTATAGCCTGGGATAGGTAGCCCTAGCAAAAGGAAACTTGCGCGTATTCACGACATGCGCTAAAATAAGCTTTAGCAGAAAACTGCAGACAAAAACTACAAACAAAATGTGATGTGAGATGGGCCTTTTTGCTCAAAAATCTTCAGATGTAGATGTACGGCTATACCGCTACGGTGAGCGTGTTTATGGTCGTCCGTGGTATGCGCGTCGTGTGGGGCTGTTCGGATGGCTCGTATTCTTGCTGTCGGTGGGCATGTTACTGGGCGTTACGTATCAACAGCGCACTATAGCTCTGGAGGACCAGGGTTTGTACGCCAGTGTCTTTGGCCATGCGCTAACGTTTGGCGACGACGTAGTTTTGGCGGAGCCAGAGTCGAGCGGCGTGGCCTTGGCCGATAACATTATCGACTTGCAGCCGGTTCTGGATGCGTGGCAGAAGCAGCACCCTGATCAGGAGTGGTCGGTTGCGGTGCGTAGTCTCAACGGGCCGTCTTTTGATGCGGCAATCAAGGAGCGCCAGACCTTCGGCACCTCAAAGATAGGCGACATACTCATGTTGCGCCCATTGGAGCAGGCAGTGCCTTATGACGATTGGAAGTGGCGCACAAGGGTTCGAGTTGGCTACTACAATGTGCGGATCGGTGATTGTTTAAACAGAATGTTCCAGAAGTCTGACGCGGCCTGTCGGCAAGCATTACTGGACAAGGCTACGCCTCAGGTGGCGCTTTCTGCGGCGGCAAACCTGGGTCTTTCCCAGACGGCTGCTGGTGCGGACGGTGCGCCCTATACGAGCTCTACCAAAGATGTGGCTGCGTTGCTGTACGCCCTAGAAACTGATCTGCTGACAGAGTCGGCGCGTACGCAGGTGCTTCAAAGTATGTCGCACCGCGAGCCTCGCGTTGGTATCGCCGACGGCTGCCCGGGCTGCACAGTGCAGGGTATTTCAGATGATACGGAGGGTTTGCTGGACGCAGGCATCGTCAGCTATTCTCGCGGGCGCTACATATTGGTTATAGCTGCGCCGCAGAATGCGCAGTGGCGTGACGTTGCAGCCTTGAGTGGTCAGATTCAGCAGTACGTTATCGATCGGCTGCCCTAGTGCGCTTAAATTGTTGGCGGTCTGCTTCGCGGAGCCTGTGCGGTTTTTTTAGACGTTGAACTTGAACTCCACGACGTCGCCGGGCTGCATGATATAGGTCTTGCCCTCGGTGCGCACTTTGCCAGCTGCTTTGGCTGCTTGTTCTGAGCCGGCATTTACCAGGTCGTCGTAATCAACTACTTGTGCGGCGATAAATCCTTTCTCGAAATCGCCGTGTATCACGCCAGCGGCTTGAGGGGCAGTTGAGCCTTGGCGGATGGTCCAGGCGCGCACTTCTTTGTCGCCAGCCGTAAGATAGCTCTGCAGGCCAAGCGTATCGTATGCCGCATGGATGAGCCGCACCAGACCAGACTCTGTAACGCCGTAGCTTTCGAGCATTTCTAGGCGGTCGGATTCGTCTAGGCTGCGTAGCTCGTCTTCTAGTTTGGCGTTAACGAATAGGGTTTTGGCTGGCGCTACCGCGGCGGTCAGTTCTTGCTGCTTGGCCTGGTCGGTTAGTGTTGCTTCGTCTACGTTGAATAGATAGATGATTGGTTTTAGAGTTAGAAGCTGCAACTCTTGGCGTAGCCAGTCGTGCTGTTCGTCGCTTGTGATGCTTGGCTCCATGAACAGGGGCTTGCCGGTGTCTAGGACTTGTTTGGCGCGCTCGGCAAATGCTACCTGCGGCTTTAGCTTGGGGTTGGCCTTGGCTTCTTTTTGCAGGCGGGGAAGAGAGCGGTCTATGGTTTGTAGATCGGCCAACACTAGTTCGGTGTTGATAACGTCTATGTCGTGCAGCGGGTCTCTGGACGAATCGCTGCGCAGGACGTTTGGGTCGTCGAATACTCGCACAACCTGCACGATGGCATTGCAGGTGCGGATATGGCTCAGAAACTGGTTGCCTAGACCCTCGCCTTTGCTAGCACCAGCTACCAGACCAGCTATATCGAAAAAATCCACGGTTGCCGGTTTTATGGGCGCGTTGTGATACATGGCGCTCAGGTGTTGCAGGCGTTCATCTGGTAGCGGCACGACGCCGCTGTTGGGCTCTATGGTGGCGAACGGGTAATTAGCCGCCAGGATATTGTTGTCCGTTAGCGCGTTAAACAGCGTGCTTTTGCCAACGTTTGGCAGCCCGACAATTCCAATACTTAGCATGTGGCCCAGCCTTGCTTACGGGCAGTGGCGTGGTGTACGCCGGTATGTTTCCGCATAGTGTATTTTGCTCCTTTGTTGCAGTTATTTTATCAAACAATCTTGTCTGCGGTAAAAGCTCATCCTTGTAACGCGGGTAGCTAGTCAGGCGGTGTTATCTATGCTTTTTGCGCCGAGCGACGGAGTAGTTAATTTATCGGGCATCGTAATGCTTTGGTTTTATTGTAGCTGCGCTCATCTGGTGTTTAAATAAGGACCAATCAGGAGTGCTGAATATGTCGCCAGACTTAACGTACAAGTATTACCGCAAACTTAATGCCAAGACCGTTTATCTGGTGTTGCACGGTGGCGGCTCCAGAGGGGTCGAAACGCCGTTTATTTCGAACGTTATTAACGCCCTTACCGGAACAGGTGACAGCGTATTCGGCTTTAACTTCCCATATTGTGAGCGCGGCGAAGAAGTCTCGAGTGGTGAAGCGCTAACCGAAGAAACGGCTGCGCTGAATAAGGCGGTGCAGTTTTTGCGCAGTGAAGGTCACGAGAAGATTATTATTGTGGCCAAGTCCCTAGGGGGTATCACGACGAGCTACTGGCTCGAGCAACATCCCGACGAAAACGTTGAATTAGTAGTGCTGGGCTACGTTATCGGCAGCGTCAAAACCGAAGCCTTGCTGGGTAAGTTGCGTCTGGTCATCCAGGGCGAGAACGACCGCTTTGGCGATGCCGAGGCTGTGAGGGCGGAGCTGGCTGAGCATGGCGTCATCGCAGACGCGGTAGAAGTGCCAAGGGCCGACCACAGTTACCGGAACGAACAAAAAGAGCCCGTGTATCAAGGCGAGGCAATCAAGCTACTTGTCCAAAAGCTGCGTGAACTATAGTCCGGTTTTGCCGCGCAAGACAAGATAAAAACCATGCAGACACGGGTAGGCGCGGTTGCATGGTATCGATGAGGCGATCTCCTAGAGCTTGACCAGTTCCACTTGTTGCACGGAGTCGTAGCCGTTTTCGTAGTACTCGACGACTATTTCGTGTGTTCCTGCGTCAAGGCTGCCAGATACGTTTACTGATTTTGCACCATGGTCTGACCATTCGTTGATCCATGCCACTCCGTCAATATAGACTCGTATGCCATCATCGCTAACGGTTTTTAAGTTGTATGTTGCTCTGCTGTCGGTGGTATTGTCAATGATTTTTGCTTTTGGCGGGGCAAGGGTCTTTGGGGTTTGGTTTTGCTGGCGTCAAGCTGTTTGTGGGGATTTTGGGTTATAGTATGAACCATGAACGCATGAGAGGCGTGATGGGTGGGCGTGTATTGCTGGCTGGGCTCGCGCTGAGCGGCAGGCTATAGAACATCGTAAAGGGAGGTTTATGCAGAATCCGGAGCTTCTGACATTGCACAATAGTAATCCTGACTTGCACCGATCTAAGGAAGTGGATTTGGTGGTGGATTACGTGTGTGCTGGTGGAGAGGCTGTTTCGGAAGACCCAACGGCTAGGCTTGCGATTTATATAGGGTTTTTAGCAAGCGAGGATTGTGTTAATGACGGCATCCTTACTGGCGATCCTGTCAGTGCGAAACGCCAGGTGGAGGCGCATATTATCAAGAGGGATGATATACCAGCCGAGGAGGTTGAGTGGGATTATCGTATTACCGACGAGCAGGGGTCTGGCAAAGATGCTCGGCTAGAGACCGAAAAGCGCGATCAGCTGGCGAGCGACATCCAAAAGGCTCAACGTACGACGCTCAATAGCTGGGCGGGCTATCTTGGCAGCGAGGAAGGTGGATACCCCGACTGGTTTAAGTACTATGCCTGGGAAGGGGTCGTTAGGCTTGGCGGGGTAGATGAAAAGCGTCAGTCTTTTCATGAGCGAGATAGTGCCACGACTGCGCCGTATCCGGTGTTGGATAGAGCGGCGCTAGCCAAGGTGTACACCATGCTGACTACGCCGCAAATGGTTGGCGAGTCTGCCGCAGAGGGGCCGCAGGATGAGGTGCTGCAGGGGCTGTTGAAGTCTGGTGATTTTGGAGGGCTTTATGCATACGCGCTATCGCGGACGGCGCTAGGTTTTTCTGCGCGGAGGCGGCGCGGTTTTGCGGCGGCCATGGGGAGCCAGGGGCCACCTAGTTTGGGCGTACCAAAAATCCCGAATGCTGTCTGGGGCGCTTCCGGCAAGCATACTGGGGTATCAAGGGTAGGAAAGGAGCTTTATGTCGTCTATCCTCGCAAGGGGGATGGCGGCGTCGTTATGGAGGCGGGCGATGGGCGTGTTGCGAGGGCTGCAGGCTGTTCGACGTCCAAACAGGTAGAGGATTTGGTGGATGAGCTGTCGAGCAAACGCGAGAGCCGGCGCGCCCGGCAGGCGGCCGACAGAGAGCTGTTTCGTAGCCTAGAACAAAAAATCACCGTTGACCCCGAAGCGGAATTAACGGGCGACGAGCTACGCTGTCTGTACGAGCTTGATCGAGAGGTTGTGGGTTTTAGCGGTAATCGTGATCCGTTGGTCGACACGGTGCTTGAAATGCGCGAACGTCGGGATGAGCAGGCGCTAGCTCGTGTTTTGCCAGAAGTTATTCGTAGCCAGTCGCGAAGCTCATTTGCCGCCTATAGCTCAGTGTGTGAGGTGTTAAATAACGAGTGCACCAATGAGGGCGGGCCGACGGCTCCTGTGGAAAGACTGTCCTACGATGAGTTTGAGCATTTACTTCAAGAGAAGCTCCATGGGTGGCTTGACAGGGGTGTATACGACTATCTTGCCAAAGAGCTGGTGGAGAATAATGTACGCCACAGGTTGGTTGTTACGCCAAATATCACGGTGAGTGGGGATTGGATTGTTGCGCTTGCGAAAGGTTTTGGTGATGCTCGGTTGTCGTTGCAGCCAACGGAGGTGTACGATGACATGTATCGAGCCGGGGTCTACACCGATCAGCAGTGGTCGGGCAGCGAGGGCGACGATCAGCTCCGCTTCAGTCTAATGCCGGACGCATGCAGCGCTGATCTTGGCTGCTCGGTAGCAATTTGGCAACGTTGCTACTTACGCTATCTACAGCAGAGGAGGCCGGAGTTGCGTCTGAGAGTGCCAAGCGTGTTTGATGCGGTTGCGTATTGGTATACGTTGCGCGCTATGGGGGTGCCGCTAGACGATGCGAATATTCCAGAAAAAACGTACATTCGGCACTTAGGGTACAAGCCTCGGCAAATTGACGGTAAGTATGGAGTGCCGGCCACTTTCATAGATAATTCGGGCCTCCCGGTTCTGGGCGTATCTGCTTCTGGCCTAGAGGATAACGCACGAATTGCGGTGGGGTAGAGGTCTCTAATCTCTCTGTTGTTTGGCGTGTGCCGAAGACGGTTTTGTAGTTCGTGTAATTTTGGTTTTCATTGTGCTTTTGGTTTGTTATACTCAGTAGTAATTATGGGCGCCACAAAAAAAGATGCATCCAAGCAGATAGTTGTAGGCGGGGCGGGGGCTCCGTGGTGGGTTAGGCACCGGCGCTATATACTGGGTGGCTTGGTGCTGCTAGTCTTGGCGGCTGGTATAGCGTGGTTGGTGTATGCCGCTATGCGCAACCAGGAGGCAGACCCATACGATTTAACTGCCGAGCAACAGACGATGCGAGCGGCAGTAGTCAGGGCGGATCGACTCAAGTATCAGGGCAAGGTAGATGCCGCAGTGCAGGAGCTGTTGCGCGCCAAGCAGCAGACCGACAAAAAAGAGATCATGGCCATGTACGATATGCAGCTTGGGGCGCTGTACGAGTCGGACAGGCAATTCGACAAGGCGATGGAGTACTATCGAGCCATAGAAGCGGCTGGCTTGCCAAGCTTTAGGACCGAGGCTCCGATAGCGCGATGCGCAGAGGCTATGGGCGACAAAGAGACTGCACTGAAATACTACAAGCTTGCTTACGAGGCCGTGGATACTAACATACCTGGCTATCAAGCCAAGCACTATCTGTATAAGAGTAAGGTAGAAGAGTTGGGTGGTTCGTTGTGATAGGTAGGGTTATGCGGTCGCTGACACTGTTTGCGCTTACGTTGGCTATAGTTATAAGTCAGAGTCCCACGGCATCTGCTGAGTTTATCACCGCGGTGGGCCGCGATACGTATTACACCTTTTTTAAGAACGAGCATTACCTGGGCTTCGTTAACCCAGACGGCAGTATAAACGCAGGTCCGGTTTTTGAGTCCCCGGCCTATACCGCAGTTAATGATCTGGCGTCATTCAAGGCGCGGACGGCTTATTATCTGGCTGGTGGTTACGATGGCGACCCAGGCCGCTCGCCAGAGGATGCCCAAGGGGCTGCTGCCTATATGGTTGCCACCATGATGGGCATGAAGGGGCCTGACTTTGGGTCTGGTCAAGCTGGCTGGGATGCTGGTATTGCTTATGCGAATGCGCATTGGGCTGACTGGGAGGCGAGGGTTGATTATTACGATAGCCAAGGCTGGATTAACTACAACGACACCATCGCTTATTGTTCGCCGTTTATACACTACAACCTAGATTACTCGCTGCACGATGTGTTCCCGTACAGGATCTCCAGTGGTTGTTACACCGATACCATGATTACGTTTCATGACGCGAGCGGCAACATCGTTTACCGCTTTATCAAGGATTGCGGCAACCCGAACGGCGAGTTGACGGGGCTATTGTCTCCGCCGCCACCACCACCGCCGGCCGATACGCAGCCGTACAGTAGGTTCTACAATGGCGACGCTCAGGCAGGTGCAAGCTTTGACTGCGGCGTGGGGTCTGCGCCCGGAGGTCAGATATCCATGTTTGGCGATACGGGAACAGGCTTGGGTGCTGGTGCGCAGATAGGCGCGTTGGCGCCAGGAGGCATAGAGGGCTTTGCTTCTGGGCAGGGCAGCGGTTCGGTTGGTTCGTTAACGTTCGATAACTATGGCAGCGCGTTTTGTGTACCTAACTATGCGGCATTGTTTGACGTGCCTGCGGTGCAGCCGTCTATCATAACTGGTCCGCACACGATTAACGCTACGATTATTAACGCTGGCGCTCGAATCGATGTGCTGGTGCGGGGCGATATTCATATAACTGGTCCGCTCACGTTTGATAACGTTAGCTGGGCGTCCAATACCATACCTTCGTACCGCGTGATATCGCTGGGGGGTAACATTTATATCGATCCAAGCGTTGAGCAACTTGACGGTTTGTATGTTGCTATTCCCGACAGCGGAACTGGCGGCGCAATCTATACTTGCGCCGGAGCTGGCGGTGCGTTGACGGCCGCAGAGGTTGCCGGAGCGTGTAGTAACCCGTTAACAGTTACGGGCGCGTTTATAGCGAATCAAGTGAAGCTACTCCGTACGTACGGTGATGTGGCGTCTGCTAGTGCGGCAGATGACGACCCGTATGCGCCGGGTAATACTGCTGCCGAACGCTTTATCTTTACGCCGGAAGTTTGGATGGCTCAGCCAGCTACTACGCCTGCGCCGTCGTACGAGTACGACGCAATCTCCAGCATGCCTCCAGTGCTGTAGTGACCTTTTATCTGGAACGGTGTTTGTGGACAGAAATATGTAAATTGTTGTTGCCTAAAGCAGCCGCAGTCGTGTTATAATCATAAGCAACATGAGTATATTGAGTGGGATAAACGGTTTCTTTGGCCTGGACATCGGCACTACTGCTGTGCGGGCCGTACAATTGCAGGGCGGCGGTTCGCCCAAGACATTAGTTAAGTACGCCTACGCGCCAGTTGACCCGAAGGTTGCACTGAGCGATGCAGAGGCAGATCAGCAGAAGCTGGCGCAAGTTGTTCGCAGCTTGATAGAGCAGGCTCGTATCGGCACTAGAAACGTTGTGGTGGGTATACCGTCGCAGCGCGTGTTTACGACGGTTGTCGACATTGACAGGCTTAGCCCTTCGGAATTAGCCAAGACTATTCGTCTGCAGGCCGATTCGCTGATTCCAACGCCTCTGGTTGACTCCAAGATGGATTGGGCAATGATTGGCGATTCGCCAGCCGATAACGGCAAGGTAGAGGTACTGCTGTCTAGCGTAACCAATGATTTTGTCGAAGCACGTCTGGATATGCTGGAGTCGATAGGACTGAATGTTATTGCTTTTGAGCCTGATAGCTTGGCGCTGGCTCGGTCAACTATCGCGCCTGACGCTATGGCACCGCAGCTGGTGCTAGACATGGGCAACAAGAGCACTGATCTGGTGATAGCAATGAATGGCGCACCGCGTTTGGCGCGTAACATCCCAACGGGTACGGAGGCGATCGTTCGCTCGGCTATGCAGAATCTGAGCATCGACGAGCGTCAAGCAGAGCAGTTCGTGTTCAAGTTCGGCCTATCCAAGGATAAGCTAGAGGGTCAGATTCACCAGGCGATTATCGGCACTGTTGATTTGTTGCTGAGCGAGATTGAAAAGTCTATCAAGTTCTTCGTAACACGATACCAAGGTGCCAAGCTGGACAGGATCATCGTGACTGGCGGTGCTTCGGCGCTACCGGAGTTCCCGCTGAATCTGGCAAACAAGTTTGGTGTAAATGTTGAGATCGGCAACGCTTGGCGCAATGTTTCATTCCCGCCAGAGCGACAAAACGAATTACTGGCAGTCTCTAACCACTTTAGCGTAGCGGCTGGCCTAGCGGAGCGACAAGAATGATACAGTTTAACCTATTACCAGACGTCAAACTAGAATACATACGCTCCAAGCGTTTGCAGCATACGGTTTTGGTTGTTTCCATGATGGTTTCTGCTGCGGCGGTCGCATTGATGGTGGTGCTGTTCATGGGCGTAGTCGTTTTCCAGAAGAAGCACCTCAACGATCTAAGCCGTGATATTACACAGAAGTCCGAGCAGCTGCGACAAACGCCAGACTTGGATAAGATTCTGACGGTTCAAAGCCAGCTGGGCGCGCTAAACGGCCTGCATGACGGCAAGCCTATCGCGTCGCGTCTGCCTGACTTCTTGACGCGTCTGACGCCGACAAATGCCAGCATTTCTTCGGTGACGATGGATGTGCCAGCGACGGCAATATCGATATCTGGCTCGGCCGATAAGCTCAGCACGGTTAACGAGTTTGCCGACATGCTGAAGTTCACAAAGTATCGTACTGGCGAGAGCGAAGAGCCTAAGTTGGCGTTCAGCGATGTTGTGGTGACTAACTTTGGCACGCAAGAGAAGGGTGCAACCTACTTGATAGACTGCGTGTACGATCCAGAGCTATTTGTTGGTACGCACGAAGTTACGCTTCAGACGCCAGAGGGGGTTACTACTCGCTCGACAACCGAAAAGCCGAGCGCCGTTTTTGGCATACAGGGTGAACAAAGTCAGCAAAGTCAGCAAGGGTCTTAAGAATATGGCAAAAACTGGTATATCAACAAAACGACTCCAAATAAATCAGGCGAATTCGCGCATTATATTCTCCACGGCTGTGGCCGCGTTCCTAGTAGTTTTTGCGCTTGTCTCTTCTAGGGCGCTGCTGGATCAGCGCGCCTATCAGCAGCGTGTTATCGACGAGAAAGCAAAGGCGAACCGTCAGCTAGATGAGAATATTCGCGCTGTAGAGGAGCTCAAGAAGTCCTACGCGGTGTTTGTTAGCCCTGAGACTAACCTCATTGGCGGCGATAAGGGCGGCCAAGGCGATCGCGATGGCGATAATGCCAAGATTGTTCTAGACGCTTTGCCGAGTAAGTACGACTATCCAGCTGTAGCCTCCAGCTTAGAGAAGGTCATAGCTGACAATCCTAGCTACAAGCTGCAGTCGGTGTCAGGTAAGGACGACGAGGTTAATCAGAACAAAGAGGGCGTTGCCCCAGAAACGGTTGAGATGCCGTTTAACGTAGCTGTTGGCACCAGCTTCCAAGGTGCTAAAGAGCTGCTACAGCTGTTCGAGAAGTCAATTCGTCCCATCAGTGTTGATACGCTAACCATAGCGGGGTCCGAGGATATTTTGACGATGACAATCTCGGCCAAGACTTACTATCAGCCTGAGCGGTCTCTGGATATTACGACAAAGGTGGTGGAATGAAACAGAAAGATATAGCACTGATCACCGTAATCGCCGTTTTTAGCGCGGTAATTGCATTCCTTTTGACGAGGGTACTAATAACTACGCCTGAAAATCGCCAACAAGAAGTTGAGGTTGTCGCTCCGATAACCAGTGATTTTCAGAAACCAAGCGAGCAGTATTTTAACGCCAGCTCGGTCAACCCTACAAAAACAATTCGGGTTGGCGAAGGTGTTAACGAGCAGCCTTTCCAGTAGGCGTATGCTCGTCCTGACTAAAACAAAAGGGGGCCACGCTATACCATGAGCGTGCTATCAGCCAAGAGCCAAGAAGAAGTAGAGGCCCGCCTGGTTGCTGACGGCTTAGTGCCGGAAGATAAGTTCAAGCAGGCCAAGAAGCAGGCCAAGGAGCAGGGAACGCCACTGTTTGGCTATTTGGTGCAGGAAAAACTTGTAACCAATGAATTGCTGACCAAGACCATTGCCGCAGTTACCAAGGTTCCGTATGTTAATCTGACAAGCGCGTTGATTGACCCAGCAGTTTTGGCATTGCTGCCGCAAGAAGTTGCCGAGCGCTACATGGCCGTCCCGTTGGGCGAAATGAATCACCGGCTTGTAGTAGCTATGTTGGACGCCGACAATGTCCAGGCGGTGGATTTCTTAGCCAACAAAATTGGACGTCCGCTAAAAGTATATGCGGCCAGCGAAGAGGGTATTCGCAAGGTTATCGCTCAATATAGCGGCAAGCTAGATCAGAGCGTTGTGGAGGAAATGTCCAAGCTGGGCGTTCCGGAGGACGTAGCCCAAGAACCCAAGGCGCGCACCCAGCCCAAGTCGCGCAAAAACATTACTGACGTAGTGCAGGACTCGCCTATCAGTAAGGCGCTATCGGCTATATTGGAGTACGCAGCCAAAAACCGAGCAAGCGATATACATATTGAGCCGCTAGAGAAAGCGTTGAAGATTCGGTGCCGTATTGACGGCGTTATGCGCGAGGTGATGAAGTTGCCCAAGGCTACCGAGGCGCCGCTTGTGTCGCGTGTTAAGATTTTGTCTAACCTAAAAATCGACGAACATCGTATCCCGCAAGACGGCCAGTTTACGATCCGAGCCGCCAACAAGGATATTGACTTGCGTATCGCCATCTCGCCAGTTGTGTGGGGCGAGCAGGTGGTTATTCGTTTGCTAGATAAGACGGGGACTAGCTTGCAGTTAGAGGCAATGGGCTATACCGGCCGAGCGCTGCGGCTGATACGTTCTGGGCTGGAGCGGCCCAACGGTATGATTCTAACCTCTGGCCCGACCGGTTCTGGTAAGTCAACGTCGCTGTATGCGTTGCTGAACGAGATCAAGAGCGACACTATTAACATCGTAACTCTGGAAGACCCGGTAGAGTACAAGATGGACGGTATCAATCAGATACAGGTTAATGCCGACGTTGGCCTGACGTTTGCCGCGGGCTTGCGCTCAGTTCTGCGTCAAGACCCCGACGTGGTGATGGTGGGAGAGATCCGCGACCGCGAAACAGCTACGCTGGCGGTGCAGGCTGCGCTGACAGGGCACTTGGTGTTCTCGACGCTGCACACCAACTCGGCAGCTGGTATCTTGCCGCGTCTACTGGATATGGGCATCGAGCCGTTCCTGATTGCTAGTACGGTGCATACGGTGATTGGTCAGCGTTTGGTGCGGCGGATTCATGCAGAAAGCCGCGAATCGTACCAGTCCGACGTGACCGAAACCGAGGCTATTCATAGCACGTTGGGATCGCGGCTGCCAAAAACAGAGGAAGAGGTCAAGACGGTTGCCAACGACCTCGGCTACAGCACGTTGCCGCTTGCTGATGCCGAAAGCTACACCTTGTTCAAGGGCAAGGACGCCCCTGATGCGCCAGGCGGCTTTAAGGGTCGGATGGGCCTGTACGAGGTCTTTGAGGTAACAGAAGAGATTCAGGAATTGATTTTGCAGCGAGCGCCAAGCTCTGAAATCCAAAAGGTTGCTCTGGAGCAGGGCATGGTGTCCATGCGCGAAGACGGTTACCTAAAGGCTTTGGCCGGGCAGACGACGGTTGGGGAGGTCAACCGTGTGGCGGCATCGGATAATGCGTAGTACGCATGTGGGCGATAGTCTTGTGCTTTGCCCGAAATCAGATACAATAATGGTAAGCATAACGACAATAAGGTGGGAATAAATAACCATGCAGGGACAGCCGCGAATCGAAGTTTTACTTGAAGAAGTCATTAAGAAGAAAGCTTCGGACTTACACCTTCAGGTGGGCTTGCCGCCCATGTTGCGTGTCGATGGTTCGCTAGTTGCTGTTTCTGGTGTAGAGGCTCTGGACGAAGAAGGGGTCGAGGCGCTGGTATTCGCCATTCTAGACGAAGATCAGAAGACTATCTTGCTGAAGGACAAAGAGTTCGACTTCAGCTTTGCGTTTGGCGACCTAGGCCGTTTCCGTGTAAACGCATTCCACGAGCGCGGCAACTTGGCGGCTGCGCTGCGTTTAATCCCCAACGAGATTCTGACTATTGAGCAGCTAGGCTTACCGCCAGTCGTCAATAAGTTTGCCGACTATCCGCGTGGTTTGGTGCTGGTGACCGGTCCTACGGGTTCTGGTAAGTCGACCACTCTAGCGGCGTTGATCCACAAGATTAACAACGAGCGGGCTGCCCACATTGTGACCATCGAAGACCCAATTGAGTTTACTCACCGCTCGCGCAAGTCGGTGATTGTGCAACGAGAAGTGCATTATGATACCTATTCGTTCTCCGCGGCGCTGCGAAGTAGCTTGCGTCAAGACCCAGACGTTGTGCTGATTGGTGAGATGCGCGACCTAGAAACGATTGCGGCGGCGATTACGATTGCTGAAACCGGCCACTTGGTATTTGCGACGCTACACACCAACTCTGCGAGCCAGAGTATTGACCGTATGATTGACGTGTTCCCGCCGCACCAGCAGCCGCAGATTCGATCGCAGCTAGCCAACATCTTGATGGCTATTTGTTCGCAGCGGCTTGTACCGGCCATTGGCGGTGGGCGAATTGCCTCGGCCGAGCTGCTGATTGCCACTCCGGCTGTTCGCAACATCATCCGTGAAGGTAAGAGCCACCAGCTGGAGGCAGTTATCCAGACTGGCGCAGAATTTGGTATGCAGTCTATGGACAAGACTCTGGTCAACCTGATCCATAGCGGTACCATTACCTACGACGAGGCTCGAAACTACGCCGTAGACTTGGACGAACTGGAAAGGCTAATGCGGGGCTAGGTATACAACGACATGCTGACATACAACGTTATAGCCAAAGACGCCGCTACAGGCGACAAGGTACACACGCAGGTACAGGCCGACAGCGAACAGACTGCTACTAAGTTGTTGAAAGACCGCGGCCTGTCGCCGCTAGAGATAACTCTCTCGCACGAGGGCAGCTCGTTGCTGAGCCGCTTTAGGAATCGCGTCAAAACCAAGGACAAAATTCTGTTTTCGCGGCAGCTATCTACGCTTATCAATGCAGGCCTGCCGCTGATCCAGAGTTTGCGCACGGTTGCTGGCCAGACGCAGAGTAAGCCGCTGAAGATCGTTATAAACCAGATCATTAACGACGTCGAGGGCGGTATGGCGCTGTCTGCGGCTTTGGCGCGCCACCCAAACGTGTTTAACCAGATTTATGTCAGCATGGTTGCGGCTGGCGAGACGTCCGGTACGTTGGACAGGTCGCTAGAGCGCTTGGCGATGCAGCAAGAAAAAGACGCCGAAATTATTGCCAAGGTGCGCGGAGCGATGGTCTATCCAATCATCGTGCTGTTGGTGATGGTTGGTGTGGTCGGCTTCATGATCGTTAAGGTGTTGCCGCAGGTCAAGGTCATGTATGATGGCCTGAAAGGGCAGGAGCTGCCGCTGGTAACACGGATTTTGCTGGCCATATCAGAGTTTGTGACGCACTACTGGTATATTGTGCTGCTCGTATTGGGGCTGATGGCGTTCTTGGGCTCGCGCTGGCTGCGCACTGTCGCAGGGCGAGAGTTTGCCGACAAGTTCAAGATGCATGCGCCGCCGTTTGGGCCGCTGTTCATGAAGCTGTATATGGCTCGTTTTGCGCGTACGGCTGGTGCTTTGGTGGCCAGCGGCGTGCCGTTGATTCAGGTGCTAGAAATCACGGCTGACGCGATTAACAACGTCCATATTGCGCGCTCTATCCGTAATGCTATAGACAAGGTAAAAGGCGGTACGGCGCTTTCCGAGGCATTGAAGGACGATCCAAACTTCCTAAGTTTGGTGCCGGACATGCTGCGTATTGGCGAGCAATCTGGCTCTATAGAGCAGATGCTAGAGCGGGTTGCTGACTACTATGAAAAAGAAGTTGATACGCAAATAAAAACGATTTCGACTATTATCGAGCCGCTTCTAATGGTGGTGTTGGGTATATGTGCCTTCATCATTGTGGCTGCGGTTCTGCTGCCCATATACAGTCTGGCAGGTAAGAGTATTATTAACTAGTTGCTCGACCTCCGTGTTCGGTGGTCGCACGTAAAAAGGTTGCTTTTCAGCTGCCGACAGGTTACTATTCTAAACATAAGTAATTAAATGTCGCAAAGGGGGCATTTGCATGATCGGAAACTTAAAAACTAAATCACAGGGTTTCACTATTATTGAAGTCTTGATTGTGTTGGCTATTGCCGGCTTGATCATGTTGATCGTGTTCCTGGCCGTTCCTGCCTTGCAACGTAACAGTCGTAACACCCAGTACAAAAATGACGCAGCTTCGCTTCTGAGCGCTGCTACAGAGTACACCAACAACAACAATGGTACGTTGCCAACATCTTCGGATGCTGCCACCGTAGCTGGCTTGGCAAAGACGCAGGCCATCACCAACCTGAACGTTGTTACTGGCGGTTCTGCTGCTGTTACTCCAGCCTTTGACACTGCTACGATTGTTACTGGTCGTCGCTGTGGTACTGTTGGCGCTGGTTCGGTTACTCCGCAGGCAGGTCCTACTCGTGCAATGGTTATCATCTACGCTGTAGAAAACAGCTCGGGCGGTATTGTTGCACAGTGCACCGAGAGCTAGTAACTAGCTAACCAAAAAAGAACTTCAGTCAGAACGCCGGGTGCTTTTATAGCCCCGGCGTTTTGCTATGCTTTGGCATAGCGGTGCGTGCCAGTTTTATCGGGCTTTTCTTTCGGGGCCGAGCGAGCCGTGCGTTTTCGCCGCGGATTCGTGTTATGCTTATAACTAATGACGCAGGGAATAGTAGTAGTTGCTTTGGTGTTGTTGGGCCTAGCGATGGGGAGTTTTGTGAATGCCGTTGTTTGGAGGCTGCGCCAGCAATCGTTGTTGTCGCGCGGGTCGCCTAAATCGCGGAAAAAACGAGCCTTTACGGCTCAGCAGTTGTCAATTGCTCGCGGCCGAAGCATGTGTACGTACTGTGGGCATCAGCTAGCAGCAAAAGACTTGGTGCCGTTTTTTAGCTGGGTATGGCTACGGGGTAAATGTCGTTACTGCGGCCACAGAATTGATGACTGGCCGTGGGTGGAGGTGCTTATGCCGACGCTGTTCGCGGGTTCGTATATATTCTGGCCGCTGGCAGTGCAGGGCTGGGCTGTCGTCGACTTTGGTTTGTGGCTGGTGGCAGTAGTAGTGATGATGGCCTTGGCGGTATACGATCTGCG
>PDWI01002042.1_pt1 | contig 31752 bp, 25 predicted proteins | sample 1430891 | NCBI WGS metagenome assembly PDWI01 (sample SAMN01162508, study PRJNA174530) | Oral metagenome, whole genome shotgun sequencing project. | biome: Marine environment; feature: Marine mammal; material: Swab sample of the gingival sulcus; isolation source: swab sample of gingival sulcus... | reverse complement strand
AGTAGCCTATCTTTCGCATCCTTGCAAAGACAAACCTCTGCCTCTCCATCGGGTTTAAACCCGATGGAGAGCATAAGAAAAATAATTTTAAGCTCATCGTGCTTAGCGGACAAATATGTTTTGAGAAGTATATGTTTTGTCGTGCTTAGCAGACAAACATGATTTGACTCAAACACGATCAGCCACACTTGTCGGATAGCATGGTTTGAGTAATACGCGCTCAGCCAAACTTGTCGGATAGCATGGTTTGAGTTGCAAACATCTATTTGGTGAGTGCGACAAGGCTTGTTTGACTCACGCATAAGTGTTTCGGCAACTTTTGGCGTAAGCAAATCGCTCATCACTCATCACCTATCACTCATAAAAATAAACAGAAAAAAATTTGCCCAATCTCAAACATTCATGATTTAAAACATATAAAAAAAATTTTCCCCCGACGCAACCTTCGAGCCTTTTTTTGTGTCATATATATAAAGGGCTGTTTGTTTTTCCAAATCTCAGAGATTTGCCAAATCTATCGAACGAAACATGAACATAAGAGTGTCAAAGAACATATTATATTTTGCAAAAAATAAAGCCCAACAACAAATAAAATGTACAAATTTGTAAGGCACCGCCCAAGCAGAAACAACACAAAAGATGGGTGGTAATGATTATTTGGGATTAACAAGGGAGCATGCTCCCTTGTCTAAAAAAACTTAATTTTTTACTAATTTTTTAAAAATTAAAATTATGAATTATCGAATTACAAAACTATTGTTGCATTCTTTTGTCGTTTTTGCAATGCTTGTTTTTTCCGATACTATAAATGCACAAAGAGCACAAAGAGAATGGGCTCCTATTGGAGCAAAGTGGTATTACGGTTGGAGGCGAAGTCCCGTAGGACCGCAAGAAGGTTATTTACTGATTGAATCCTATAAAGACACTGTTCTTAACGGAAAAAAGTGTAAAGCACTCCGACAAACAAGATATTTAGAGACAAATGAAATCGCAGGAAAAGACCGATTCCCTGAAGGATTCGAATCTATTTATTTTGATGATATTATTGTTTACAATGAAGAGGACAGACTGTACTTTTTTGACTATAATGCTCAAAACTTTCATGTTCTTTATGATTTTTCATTGAATAAGGGCGATACTTTGGTTACAAGAAAACCACACTTAAATGTTTCTTCATTAGAAGATTCTACATTAAGATTCAAAGTAGATAGTGTTGGAACGTGGAATGGGGGAGAATACCCTTTAAGGTTCTATGCTGTAGGTAGACCTGTTGACGAACACGACAATGAATGGAACTGGGGTGGAATTATTGAATTTATAGGTGGCTCAAATTCTTTTTTTCCTAATACCTTCAACGATTGTGATGGCGGGCTGGCTCCTTGGCCTTTAAGATGTTATATTGACAGTACGGTTCATTTTCAGTTTACAACGTATCGAGATTGTGATGAGACAATAACAAATATTCCTGAATTAAACGAATTTGAAAGCAACATTGAGGTATATCCGAATCCTTGTTCTGAAAATATAAATATTCGCTTTAAACATTGCACGAGTGGAGACATACACATTTGCGATGTTACAGGAAAAATACTGAAAAGCAAAAAAATTGAAAACAACACAAAAGAAGTTATCAATGTAAACACATACAAAAAAGGAACTTATTTTCTTCAAATAAACGCCGGAAATAAAAAATACATTAAAAAAATCATTAAACAATAAAAGCTATGAAAAAGATCATTTCAATAATTATTTTAAGCATTATCTACACCAACAGCATGTCGCAAATTTCTTGTGGTATGCACACTTCAAGTCAATCCAGATGGGAAACCTGCAATGATTGGTGTGCTGATTACGAACATGTCAATACGCTTAAAACTCCGATTAAACAGTTAAGAGTTACGTTTCATATCTGTCAGGATGATAATGGCATGGGCAATTTTAAAGACAATGCCACTCATCGAGATTTCTTAATTAATCAGATACTTAGGCATATGAATAGTACAATGTCCGGCTTAGAACCTATGAATTTGGCAACGTCTTCACCTTATGTTGAAGATAGTAGAATTAGATTTGTTTTGGCTAATATTTATTTTCATCAAGATAACAAAGGGTTTTGTTATGCTCAAAAACCAACTTATGGCAATTATGTTTACAACAAATTTGTAACACAAAATCCTGATTGTGATTTTAAAGATAATTCTGTTCATATATTTTTTGGAGAAGATACAGATTCAACAGTAACTTCCGGAATTGCAAGCGGTTTTGGAGATAAAAGATGGGTAGCGATGGGAAATACATATAGAAATTTCTTGAATGGTGGCAATTTTTGGTCATCCGGAACTTTATTGTGTCATGAATTGGGTCATTCATTGGGTTTGACTCATACTTGGGACGGAGACCATTGTTCAGATACTCCTGATAATACAAATATTTGGTGTTCCAATTTAGGATCAAATAATATGATGGATTATAATTGCAATCAAAATTCTCTAACGGAATGTCAAGTTCATCATATGCATTGGCATTTATTGGGGAATAACGGAAATATTTCTGATTGTTTGATAAATTCAAGTGTTTCTATTTCGGCAGGTGAAATATCCGGAAATAACAGAATTTGTCACACGGGAGCGACATATACACTCACAGATCATAAACTCGGTACGAATATAGAGTGGTCTGTAAGTCCGGCAAGCTATTTTGAAAATGCAACAGGTTGCGGTTCCATTATAAATTTAACCCCAATTAATTCAAACATATCAGGTTCTGCAACTTTGAATGTAACTGTTAAGGGTGGCAGATTTGGCAACTACTCAATATCGAAAAATATATGGGTAGGCAAACCCGATTTCACAATTATGTGTCCTGATGAAGTTCCTGTTTATATGCAGGGAATCGCCGCCATTATTTATCCAAATGATACACCTCAAGCTGTTACTTCCGTAGATTGGTCGTGCAGTGGAGATATACAAAGCATTGTAGGCGGTCTTTATGTAGGGAAATTTCGTGCCGGAAAAAATCCGGGATATGGGTTTGTATATGCACTTGCAAGCAATACCTGCGGGTCGGTTGAAAAGGAAACTTATGTAGAAGTAACCGGCGATTGGCACAAGGCTTACCCCAATCCGGCAAACGATTATGTTGTCATAAGTTTCGACCAAAAAGCCATGAAAGAATATGCCGAACGAAAAGGACAAAAAGCGCAAGGCTGTGAACTGGTGATTTACGATAATTACAATCAAATCATGTACAAAACCCGCACAAAAGACGATGAAATTCAAATAGACACGCGCAATTTCCCTGCCGGCACCTATTATCTTCACGTAACCTACGGCGACAAAACCGAAAAATCACAACTTGTAATCGAGTAGCCTGTGTGTCTTTTTGTACCATTGCAAAGGCAGGGCTGTATTCATCACAGTGCAGAGCATTTGAGGGGCGAAATATTTTTCGCCCCAATTCATCTAAATAGGACAAACACATGGGTTTGTCCCTTCGTCATGTTTTAATCCGAAAACCAAAACCGCTGCAAAACACAATATCTACGCTAATAACAAAAACGGAGTGTTGTAATTTATCATACGGTGTATTTATTGCCGGATTATGCTTTTATGTTTTCCGATACGGGCAAGCCGAAATTTTCTATCATTTTTATATCTAATTCTTTTTCAAGCGTATCTAAGACAGGATTATAAATTTCAGGAATTACCGGACGATATACGCCTGTAAGATTGATTTTTCCTTCGAGAATCATTTTAACGCCTACTGCTGCCGGCAAAGCGACGGTTCGGGCAACGGAAGTATCGGTAGCCGGAGTGCCGTAATCTAACATGCGTGATTTTATCACTTCCTGCTTTCCGTCGGGATACGAAGCCAAGAATGTATGTTGCATCACCACCATGTCTTTTTCGTTTGGTTCGAGCATCATTTTTTCAATCATAATATCAGAAACAATCTCAAATGTTGAGTCTTCTTTTCTGTTGATTGGCTTTTCGTCGAACAAGCCAAGCCATTCTATTGCCTGAATGGCAACATGATTTACGTCTAATTTAAGGTATTCGGCAACTTTTTCTTTGATATTTTCGGCGCTGTCTGCTCCGATAAGCATTTGCATCATTTCTGCATATGTTTTTCCTTCGAGCTTGAGCATGTCGTTGGTAATCAGTTTCAGCGTTTTCATTGCGTCAAGAGCTTCGCACCAGCCTTGGTGTCTGAAAGTTCCGCGAAACATTGTTTTTGCTTCCGGAATGCCGTAAATGTCGATATAGTCAACCGAGTCGCGGTTAGGATAAACATCAAGCGTGCCGACATCAGGAAAATCTACGCGGAAAACGTCTTTAAACAGGTTTTCTGTTGGAAGTTCCACTATTTTTCCTGCTTTCAAGTATTTGGCATCGTTATTTCCTGCCAAAACAACACCTTTCGGACTCCATGAAAACTTGTATTTGAAAGGATTGTCGGCATTTTCATTTGCCGGTAATGCGCCGCATAGCGAGTAAAATTCTTCGATTTTTCCGCCTTTGTTGTGTACGTGGTCAATAATACGCATTGCTGACATGTGGTCAATTCCCGGATCGAGTCCGAGTTCATTCAAAATAATAATTCCCGCATCTTTGGCTTGCTGATGCAGTGCTTCCATTTCCGGTTTCACGTAGGAAGTTGTGAGCATGTTTCTCTTGTGCTTGATACATTTTTTGGCAACCATCACATGATAGGCGTAAGGCAACAAACTTACTGTAAGATCATGATCAAGAATAAGTTTATCAAGCGTTTCTTCGTCATCAACTGTCCAAGCCATTGCTTTTCCGTTCGGGTGGTCAAGAATCATGGCTTCTGCCTTTGATTTTGTTCTTGTTGCAACAGTTACAGCAATTTCGTTTTTCAATAAAAACTGTACAATGGGTTTTACAACCATTCCGGCTCCTAAAATTAATACTTTTTTCATCTTAAATTTAATTGTTTTTTAATAAAATTTTTTTATTCTGAACTCATTTAATTGAGTTTTCTATAAATCGTGTTAAAGGTATTTTGATTTCTATAAAAAAAGATAAAAAATTATAGGTTTATAAACATATCCGCAAAAAATATCAATTTTTTTATATTACACTCTAAATAATACGAAATATGCTGAACTATCGCAGTCAATACTTTATGGAGTGATAAAATAAACTATATTTGCATTTTTGATTGTAATTGAACCATTAAATTATTGAATTTTGAAAAAAATAATCGTTAAAGTTGTAAAGTTTTCCCTATTTCTTTCGATAGGCATCATTCTTTTCTGGTGGGCATACCGCGATCAGAACATTGATGAGATTGTAAATGCTTTGAAAAATGCAAATTTTTTCTGGATTGGCGCTTCGCTTGTTTTCGGCTTTTTAAGTCATCTGAGCAGAGCGATGCGTTGGAATCTGATGCTTCAACCTCTGGGCTACAATCCAAGGATTTCAAATACGCTGTTTGCCGTTTTTGTCATGTACCTTGCCAACATTGCTTTCCCGCGACTTGGCGAAGTTTCGCGCTGCGGAATTATGAAGCGATACGAAAAAGTTCAACTTTCGCAAGCCTTAGGGACGGTTTTTATCGAACGTATTGTTGATTTTATCCTTTTGGTACTCCTTTTGGCTGTTGTTCTTATCGCTCAGTTTCAGCAGATTTTTGCTTTTCTTCGCGATAATGTAAGTCATAAATTTGCGAATATAATCGTTTCAAGCCAAAGTTTTATTGCGGTGTCTATTTTCGGCATTGTCGCGGTGTTTTTATTTATCATTTTTCGGAAAAAACTACAAGCAACAAGCCTTTATCGTAAAATTGAGGATATTTTCCTTGATTTTATAGAAGGAATAAAAACCATAAAGACGCTTGAAAACCGCACGGCTTTTATCGCACATTCTTTGTTCATCTATCTGATGTATTTTCTGATGATCTATGTTTGTTTTTTTGCCTTTGATTTCACCTCGCACCTTTCGGCAATGGTTGGTCTGACGGTATTTGTTCTGGCAAGTTTTGGCATGGTTGCGCCTTCGCCCGGCGGAATCGGCACATGGCATATCATGGCAATCGGGACACTCTTGATTTACCAAATTTCGGAAAGCCACGCAAAAGCATTTGCCTTTGCAGCACATGGTTCTATGACTTTGTTTCTTATTGTTGCCGGATTTGTTTCCTTGATATTGCTGCCCGTGACGAATAAAAATACCCAAAAATCGTAAAGTAGGATTTTGTTTTGCCATAGAAACCACTCGCCTTTACGCACAAAAATTAATATTTGGGTTACTTTTACCGAAAAAACGCTGCAAGCCGACATCAAGGAAAATAAACAATAAAACCAAGAAGGAATGTTTCAAAAAAACAATTATCAATTTTACGTTTAGATGCCTTTTTTCCATTTAAACAAATCTTTATTTGCATTTGTTGTTTTCTACCAAAATATTTTGAAGAATTATTAGCATTCTTGCATCTCTAAAACACATCAATAAAGGAGCATTTGCTTTATTATCTGTCATTTGTTGCATTATACGCATTATAAACATAGAACTTAGCATAACAAGCCTCATGTGATTGCGCCAACCTTTCCATTACCATTAGCCTTTTCTCTTCGTTTTATTCGTTACGATTAATAATACTTTTAAAATCCTTTAAATGAAATATTTATAAAAAATGCAACAAATTTTTTTTGCTGATTTTTTATACTTTTTTTAACTTCGTAAAGTAGAACTACATAAGATTTACTAAATTGGCATGATTTTTTTGACATTTAGGAAATATTTTGTGGATTAGCTGCACTAAAGTATTTCGTATTTTATTACAAGGAATTTATTATGTTCACAGAAGAAGACAATAAAATCAAGACAGGAGAATACTCAGCAGACAGTATTCAAGTTCTTGAAGGACTGGAAGCCGTGCGCAAAAGACCTGCAATGTATATTGGCGATGTCGGTCAGCGCGGACTTCACCATTTGGTTTACGAGGTTTTAGACAACTCCATTGACGAAGCCCTTGCCGGATATTGTAAAAACATTGAAGTTGCGATAAACGAAGACGGCTCAATCACAGTAAGCGACGACGGACGAGGCATTCCCGTAGATTTTCATGAAAAAGAAGGAAAATCGGCACTCGAAGTAGTTTTGACGGTTCTTCATGCAGGAGGAAAATTCAATAAAGATTCGTACAAAGTCTCAGGAGGTTTGCACGGCGTGGGTGTTTCTTGCGTGAATGCTTTGGCATCGAAACTGATTGCGGAAATTCATCGCAACCATAAAATTTATCGCCAAGAGTACACGCGCGGCACACCCTTATCGCCCATTCAGGAAATTGGAACTACGGATAAAACAGGAACAATCATTACGTTTTTGCCCGACGGAGATATTTTTAATACGCTTGAATACAAATTTGATATTCTTTCAACAAGAATGCGCGAATTAGCCTTTCTGAATAAAGGAATAAAACTGCAACTTGAAGACAAAAGAGTAAAAGACGAAAAGGGCGAAAACCTGAAAGAGACATTTTTCTCGAAAGAAGGATTAAAAGAATTTGTTGAATATCTTGATTTTAACCGCGACAGACTGATCAACGAAGTAATTAACATCGAAACAGTAAAAAACAATGTTCCGGTTGAAATAGCCCTTCAATACAACACTTCGTTTGCAGAGAATTTACACTCGTATGTGAACAATATAAACACACATGAAGGCGGCACGCATTTGCTTGGTTTCAGGCGCGGATTGACCCGAACACTGAAAAAATATGCAGACGAATCGGGAATGCTTTCAAAAGTAAAATTCGATATCAGCGGAGATGATTTCCGCGAAGGTTTGACTGCCATTGTATCCGTAAAAGTGCAAGAACCCCAGTTTGAGGGACAAACAAAGACAAAACTCGGCAACTCGGAAATTGCCTCAGTGGTAGATCAGGCAGTGAGCCAACTTCTGAAAAACTACCTCGAAGAACACCCGAAAGATGCAAAAGCCATTGTCCAAAAAGTTATCATGGCAGCCACCGCACGCCATGCAGCCAAAAAAGCGCGCGAGCTTGTCCAACGCAAATCAGTCATGACAGGAGCCGGACTGCCGGGAAAACTTGCCGATTGTGCATCAAAAGATGCCTCAATTTCCGAAGTATTCCTCGTTGAGGGAGATTCGGCAGGCGGAACAGCAAAACAAGGTCGCGACAGAAACACGCAGGCAATATTGCCGCTTCGCGGAAAAATTTTGAATGTGGAAAAAGCAATGCAACACAAAATTTTTGAAAACGAAGAGATAAAAAATATCTTCACGGCTCTCGGCATAAAAATAGGAACAGAAGAAGACCCGAAAGCCATGAACCTTGAAAAATTACGCTACCACAAGGTAATAATCATGTGTGATGCCGATGTTGATGGAAGTCATATTCAAACTTTAATTATGACATTCTTTTTCAGATACCTCAAACAACTGATCGAAGACGGACACTTGTACATTGCAACTCCGCCGCTGTATCAAGTGAAAAAAGGAAACAAAGAAGGCATTTACTGCTGGACGGAAAAAGAACGCCAAGATGCAGTTATGCAACTCGGACAAGGCAACGAATCGAACCTACACATTCAGCGATACAAAGGTCTGGGAGAGATGAACGCCGAGCAACTTTGGGAAACCACAATGAATCCGGCACTGCGGAAACTCCGTCAAGTTTCCATTGACAACGGCGTTGAGGCAGACAGAGTATTCTCTATGCTGATGGGCGACGAAGTTCCGCCACGCAGAGAATTTATCGAAAGAAATGCCGTTTATGCCAATATCGACGCTTAAAATGGAATTTTGTAAATGCACGCTTTTTATACAGCATAAATTTAAGTTTTTTTATTTCGACAAAAAAATTTACTTTTGGTCAATTAAGAATTAAAACTGTATCTAATGAGTGTTTTAGTAAATAAAAATTCAAAAATTATTGTTCAAGGATTTACCGGAAAAGAAGGTACATTTCATGCAGAACAAATGATTGCCTACGGAACGAATGTCGTTGGCGGAATCACGCCGGGAAAAGGCGGCAGCAAACATCTGGATCGTCCGGTTTTTAACACCGTGAAAGATGCTGTTGAGCAAACCGGTGCAGATGTCTCTGTCATTTTTGTGCCACCGGCATTTGCCGCAGATGCCATTATGGAAGCTGCAAACAGCGGAATAAAAGTGATTGTAACCATTACAGAAGGAATCCCGACATCTGACATGGTAAAAGTAAAAGAATATCTGAGCGATAAAGATGTCAGAATGATTGGTCCGAATTGTCCGGGAATCATTACTCCTGAAGAAGCAAAAGTTGGAATCATGCCGGGCTTTATCCACAAAAAAGGAAAAGTAGGCATTGTCTCTCGTTCAGGCACATTGACCTACGAAGCTGTAGATCAGGTAACAAAACTTGGGCTTGGACAATCGACATGTATCGGAATCGGTGGCGACCCGATTATTGGCACAACAATGCTTGATGCCGTAAAACTCCTGATGAACGACAGCGAGACAGAAGGAATAATCATGATAGGAGAAATTGGCGGAAACATGGAATCTGATGCAGCAAACTGGATCAAAGAAAATGGAACAAAACCGGTTGTCGGATTTATTGCCGGAAAAACAGCACCCAAAGGAAGAAGAATGGGACATGCCGGAGCTATAATCGGAGGAAAAGACGACACTGCCGCAGCAAAGATGAAAGTCATGAACGAATGCGGAATTCATGTGGTTGAGTCGCCTGCCGACATCGGGAAAACCATGAAAGAAGTATTGCAAAAATAAAAAATAAAGCTGCGAAAAACAGCAAAATCCAAACTTATTTGTCTTTTCTCCTTTTTTTGTTGCCTTTGTGGCGATGATAAGGAGAAAAGCCATTTTTGAATTTGTTTCGGTGTTTCTTGAAACATTCAAGCTTTTCAATCTGCTTTTGTTTCAGGTGCGGAGTTACTTCTGCTTCAAAGGCATTTAATCCGGAATCGATCGTGAAGAGATACGTCTTTGTAGCCTCTTTATAGATTGCTCCGTATTTTTTTAATATCGGATTCAGCACTTTTTTTTGCTCCTCATCTGTGTTCAATATTTGATTAAAATAATTCACAAATCCCTTTTCGGTATTGCGCTCTTTAAATTTTTTCATCTGCCTCCCGATGAATTGTCCGGTGGTTAATACGCCCAAAGCAAAACCAATTGCCAAAGTAACAAGAATTATCAATACGGGTTTTATTCTTCGTTTCATCTCCTCTCCTTGCTTAGGTATTACCATTAAAAATCAAACAACAAATAGGCTGTAATCTCTTCAGAAGAAATGCTTTCCAATCCGAGAAGAGAATCGATTGACAAGCTTCCGGTAGTGATAAAAATGCTAATCAGAATTAAGACAAGGGCAGCCAAACCGGAATACAAAACCTTTGCAAAAGCAATAGATAAATTGTTTATAAAAACATTTTCTGCGTATTCTTCGCTATTGATTTTTTCGATTTTTGCTTGCAAGCGTTCCTTGAAAAAAGGCTTGAAATCGGTTTCGTAGTTCCGAAAAAACATTGCCACTTTTTCGTTGTCAAGGCGTTCTTTTTTCTGTTTTTTTGAGTTTTTCATTGTTTGTTAGGTTTTGAGGTTTAGCAAAATAGGTTTAAAATGTGTAAAAAAAGAAATAAAAACGCCATATTTTTCAATATGACTTTCAGTTTTTCCTGCGCACGCGCCAAGCGCGAGAGTACAGTTCCGGTTTTGAGTTTTAAAATATCAGCCGTTTCTTTTGTTGAATATCCTTCAATCAGCCGAAGAATTACAACACTTCTGAAATCGGGGTTTAGTTTTTTTAGCGCATGATTTACCAAATCTTTAATATCTCCGGCACGATTTTCATCAACAGCTTCGGAGAACTCAATATCTGCCTTATCGTTTTTCGCCGAGAAAGAAAAAAAGTTTCTACGTTTGCGTCGTTTTATTTCATTCAACGACAGATTTATAGCAATCCGTGTCAGATAAGTGCCAAGTTGAGCCTCGCCCCGAAAGCTATCCAAGGATTTATAGAAACGAATAAATACTTCTTGCCCGATATCTTCGGCAGTATCAATATTGCCAAGCATTCCGAAAACAACTTTTGCCACCTTTTTCTGATAGCGCGAAACAAGCATGCCAAATGCTCTGTCGTCTCCTGTTTGTGCAGCGAGAATACACTCGGCATCTGTCGGTTCGCTATTTTTTATTATTTTGTTTGCAATTGCTTTTTTGTGCATGCCTTTGTTTTATTCCAAAGGTTTTTGTTGAATGTTTTGTTTCTGATGCGCATCAAAAATATTCATGTGAAAATTTCGTTCAATTGTAGTAAAATTTTTTTTAAAACCTGCCTGAAATTTCATTTTCTTTTCTTTATTTTATAAGTTTGTCTTTGTTTGACACCAATTCGCATGCTTTTATTCCCTCAAGGCTTATTTTTTTGCTTTTTTCTGCCTTTTGAGCGAAAATTCAAGCCTTTTCGTAACAAATTCGGCGCTCATGTGTTCTCTTATTTAGCATAAACTTATCAATGAAAACGTATTAAGCGAAGAAATAATGAAAATTGTATTTACAGATTTAGACGGCACGCTGCTAAACGACGATAAATCTATCTGCAAAAAAAATCTGGAGATGTTCAAAAAACTGAAAGAAAAAGGCATTGTTTGCGTAGCAGCAACCGGACGATCGCTCCATTTGGTAAATCAGGTAATTCCTTCGGATTTCCCGTTCGATTATGTACTGTTTTCGTCCGGAGCGGGAATTGTTGATTGGAAAAGCAAGCAATTAATCTACAAACAGCATCTGAGTGAGCAAGAGGTAAAACATATTTCAGCCGTTTTGTTGAAGAAAAACATAAGTTTTATGCTTCAGAAAGAAATTCCGGACAATCACTATTTTACCTATTTTAAAGGGGAAAAATTATCCGGCGATTTCCTTTGGCGCTTGAAAAAATACAAAAACTATTCGCAAGCTTTCAATCCTTGCAACGGAGATTTAGGCGAAGCAAGCCAATTTTTAATCATCTTGAATCCCGATATAAATCTGATAAACAGTCTTATAAATCAATTTAAGGAATATGCGGTAATTCGTGCCACTTCGCCGCTCGACGGAAAATCGGTATGGATTGAGATTTTCAACAAAAATGTCTCAAAAGGATTGACAGCCCAATGGTTGTGCAAGCGGCTGCGCATTGAAACTTCGCAAACAATGGCAGTGGGAAACGATTATAATGACCTTGATTTGTTGGAATTTGCACATTACAGCTATATGGTTGAGAATGCTCCCGAAGAGCTGAAAACGGACTTTGAAATTGTTGCCCCAAATTCGGAAAACGGCGTTTGCGAAGCCATTGTTCATGCTTTAAAAAAGCATGAACAAAAATAGCCTCGTAATAATCTGTTTTTTCAGAGTCGTTGTCAATTCAAAAAGGCGAGGTTTTATTTTTTCACTTCTATCTTAAATTTCTCAAGTCCTAAGACCTTGAAAAAACTTTCCATAGCAAGCAATCCCGATTTTTCGGCTTTTTCCAAAATGCCTTTTTTCTTTGCCGATTCCAGCATTTTTGTTTTGCACAACAATTTGACAGCTCTAACTTCTGCGTCTGTAAAAAAATACCCGTTTTTTCGTTCCATAAACAATTCGTAGCCTTTTATTTTCTTTTCGCGAATAAACCACGGATTAATGTCGTTGTCGATAATTTTCGGAGACGGAATTTTTATGACAAGCGTATCGTTATTGTTTTCCTGAATTTGCAAGTTTGTTTCTTCAATTCCTTTGAAATCAAATCCGGCTTTGACGCAACCCCGACCAATGTAAACAATATTTCTTGTTCGCCTCAGCTCATCTTTTTTATTTTCGGCATCGTCCATTTTCCTCGTAGCATCTTGAAGGATTTGTGCGTTCAGCTGCATTTGATATGGATTTGAATTATACTTTTCAAGTCCTTCTTTATGTTTCAGCAGAGCTTCTTTGTATTTTTTCTGTGTTTTCTCAACTTTTTTTACCGCACTTATGTATTCCGCAAGTTTAGGATACAAGCTTTTTTGTTGTTCAACAACAGCCTTGCCGGAATCTTTGTATTGAACAGCCAAACGGTCATACACTTGCCCTAAATCGGCATAAACCTCGCCGTAGAACTCTGCCGAGATCAATTCGCCTATTTCTTTTATCTCTTTTATCAGCAAAGGCGTGTTATTTATACTCACTTCCTGTTTGTTGAAAAAACCGAAAGACGGAATAATGCCGAAAAAATCAATAATCAAATATAGAATGATAATAAGAAGTACTCTCCACGTTTTTTTTACAATTGCTTTCATGTTTTTATGTTTTAAGTTGGAAGAGGGAAGTTTGAAGTGGGAAGTTTTTGTTCTCCGACTTTCCTCTAAATAATCATGCCTCTGTATGTCCTTTTACGGTCATGGGCGTTTCATGTCTTCATTTTGTTTTCGGGTTTTCCCGTTTTTCTAAACGAAATATACACTTCTGTATATCCCAGAGAACGCAAAATTCGGGTAAGCAACTTGCGTGTATTTGTTTCTGCGGATTTTGTTATTCCCAGCTTGTCAATATTCTCCATAATGCTGGTTTCTGCATCGCGAAACAGCTTATCTTTGTCGTTCAGTGTGAAATTGTTCCATTGCAATCTTTTGTTTTGGTCGGTATAATCATCGACCACATGAAACCCTTCTGCCGGATAGGAAAAATTTATCATTTCAATCGCCGGAAGAAGTATGCTTATTCGAGTTCCGTTTATTTGCACATCGTTTTCGCGCAATTTGTCAAGATCGATTCCCGCCTTTATGTTTGCTTCTGTTTCAGCAAAAAAATGAGTATCTTTAAACAACCAGTGTTTTTTTTCTGATGAAATCACTTTTGTAACAACATATTCAACCGTTGCCAGTTTTGCCGAACTTTTCAGCTTATCAATCACTTGCGCTCTATCGGGCTTTGTTTTAACATGGCATGATTGAAAAACGCTTGCCAAAAGTGTTAAACAAAGTATGAAATATTTCTTTTTCATGATAGTATTTGGTATTGTTTGCAATATATTTGTCGCTTTCGAGCAATAATTTTACAATCTCTAATCGGCAGACTCCATTGTGAGTTTATTGTTTTGCTGAATATCCTCGTGTAATTTGATATATTCACTGTATGAGTATTCGATTCATATAGAGAATGATGTTTAATTATACGGAAACTGAAAAAAAATCTATGGAGTTTTCAGATATAAAACATTTTAATTAAAAATAAGACAAGCCGAGCAGCAACTCGACTTGAATAAGGCGGTGCAAGCCAACTTAATGTAACAAGCCGCTATATTTTGAATACAAATATACAACATTTTTTCCATTGCAAAATATTTTTCGTTTTATTTTGCAATGAGGAAGCTTCAAAGGTGATGGCTTAAAACAGAGTTGCCACATAGTAATTCTACCTGTAAAAACCGAATGTATAGCTGGTTTTGCCTTCAATCACTTGCTTTTCAACCTTTATTTTTTTACTCTTATAATAATATACGGTTGAAAGAATATTTATAAATGAGGTGTAATCGTTTTTTTTCGTCAAGTCGGCTTTCCCTAAGAATGTTTTGTATAAAGTCGAATTTCTGTTAATGACATCAGAAGTCATCAATTGTTTCGTATTGCCGATAAGATACGGGCGACAGGCATCTAAGATTTTTATTTCTTTCAATCCTGCTGTTTCGCTTGCCCATTCGAGAGACATCAGCAGTTCCTCGAACTTTTTCTCCGGAGTTCGTTTGTAAACCTGAATGGTCAGCGGGCGGTTTTTATTCAACAAAGGTATAATCTCCGAATTAGCCATGATGACATCAATGGCTGTCGATTTGCTCATTCCCAAACATACGCCAAACGCCGAAACACGGTCCGAGCTAAAGTTTTTTATCCGAGTAATGTCAAATTTTGTGAGTTCTATTTTGTGTGTTTGTCCTTGTAGCGTGTGCAAGGAAAAAATGATAAGGAAAAGAATGGCTGAAGCATGTATGATTTTGTGTTTCATGGCAGAAAAATTATATGTTTTATTTCATAAACGTAATATGAAAAAGTATGTTGTATGCCGAAATTAAAATTTGCGATACGTGTTTGATTTTTGAATCACAAAATATAGATTTTCGGTATTTTAATTTATTTTTGTGTGCAAACAAATGCTAAAGATACAACTTTTATGATAAAAATTGTTGCCGATTCTAAAATTCCTTTCCTGAAAAATGTTTTTGAGCCATCTGCTGTTGTGGTGTACAAAAATGGCATTGACATTTCAAATCAGGATATTACAAATGCCGATGCGCTGATTGTGCGAACCCGAACAAAATGCAATGGCGACCTATTAAAAAACTCGTCTGTCCGCTTTATTGCCACAGCCACCATTGGTTTTGATCACATTGATACAGCCTATTGCCAAGCAAACAAGATCGAATGGCGCAATGCTCCGGGATGCAATTCGTCGTCTGTTTTGCAGTATGTTGCAGCCTCGCTTTTCCTGCTTGCCAAAAAAAAACATTTTCGCTTGCGCGATAAAACCATCGGAATTGTTGGCGTGGGAAATATCGGGACGAAAGTTGCTCGGTTTTGCAAAACCATCGGAATGCAGGTTTTGCAGAACGATCCGCCGAGACAAAAGCAAGAAAACTTGCCGCATTTTGTTTCTCTTGAGCAAATTCAATCTCAGGCTGATATAATCACTTTTCATGTTCCTCTGAAACAAACAGGCAAGCACAAAACGTTTCATATGGCTGAGAAAAATTTTTTTGCTTCCTTGAAAAAAAAGCCGATTCTAATCAACGCTGCCAGAGGCGAAATTATCAGCACGCAAGAAATTGTAAACGCCATAAAAACAGGGAAAATATCTTCGGCTGTCATCGATTGTTGGGAAAACGAACCGAACATCAATGCCGAATTGTTCAAACTTGCGAATATTGCCACACCGCACATTGCCGGATATTCTCTTGACGGAAAAGCCGGCGGTACGCTCGCTGCAATAAAATCAATTTCCGATTTTTTCAGTTTGAATATAAATGTCGATATTGCCGAAAAAATTCCGCCTCCTAAAAAAAATCCCATAAAAATAGACTGCACCAACAAAAGCCTTGAAGACATTCTCGCCGAAGCGATATTGCACACGTACAAGCCTCAAAACGATGATTGGCGACTAAGAAAAAATCCTGAAAAGTTTGAATTTCAGCGTGCAAACTATCCGATTCGTCGCGAATTTGAGCACTACGACGTTCAACTTTCCGACAAAAACGAAGAAACGGCAAAACTGCTCTCGGCAATAGGCTTTCGGGTTTTATAGGCTTTTTATTCGTTTGAAATTTCAGGAAAAAAATCTAAAAAAATGTGTTTCCTTCCCGAATTTACGATTCCATAGCACAAGATCTTCGCCGAGAATGTTGTATTTTTGCATTTTATAATGAAAAAAACGACACGAATGAAAGGCAAAATAGATTGTTTTATCCCTGAAATCACTCCGGAATTGACACAAAAAACAGTGTCAGAGTTTCAAAAACAAGAAATTGTTGATACGGTTTTTGTTTTGACAAGGAAAAAAACGCCGGAGAAAAAACAGCATAAAAACGTAATCGCTGTAAAGAACTTTGAAAATCCGAATGCGTTTATAAAAATCTGTGCGCATACTCAATCTGATTATGCCTTGATTTTATTTGATGATAAAATCAGCATTGGACAATTTGCTTTAGAACGCTTTGTGCAATTCGCCGAAACGCTAAACGGCGGTATTGTATATTCCGATTTTTTCCGTGAGAAAGAAGGAGCATTGCTCAAGAATCCTTTGATTGACTATTTGCCCGGAAGCGTCCGAAACGATTTTGACTTTGGAAAATTAGTCCTCATTAAACAAAGTGTACTCATAGAAGCTACGGGAGAAATAAATCCGGAGTTTACTTATTCGGGCTGGTACGATTTGCGACTGAGGATTTCTCAAAAAAATAAAATCATTAGAATCCCCGAATTTTTATACACACTTACGAGCTTTGACAGCCGAAAATCGGGCGAAAAGCAATTTGATTACCTTGACCCGAAAAACAAAATCGTACAACTTGAAATGGAAAAGGTATTTACAGCATATTTAAAAGAAATTAATGCCTTTATCACTCCTGATTTCCCTACAATCGACTTGCATCAAGCGAGTTTTAAAACCGAAGCCTCTGTAATTATTCCGGTCAGAAACAGAGAAAAAACAATTTTAGATGCCATAAAATCTGTTTTACGACAGCAAACAAATTTTACATTCAATATCATTATCGTAGATAATCAATCGACCGACAAAACGAGCGAAATTATTAAAAATGCAGCAGAAAAATACGACAATATTGTTCATCTTATTCCTCAAAAAAAGGGTCTAAGAATCGGAGGTTGTTGGAATATTGGGCTTTTTCATTCCCTGTGCGGAAAATTTGCCGTTCAGCTCGACAGCGACGACCTTTACAAAGATGAAAAAACACTGCAAACCATTGTCGATACGTTTTATGCAGAAAATTGCGCCATGGTAATTGGCAGTTATCAAACGGTAAATTTCAACTTGGAGGACATTCCGCCCGGCATTATTGACCATAAAGAATGGACAGATGAAAATGGTATGAACAATGCGCTCAGAATTAACGGACTTGGTGCTCCGCGAGCATTTTTCACACCCATTGCAAGGCAAATCCGTTTCCCGAATGTGAGCTATGGAGAAGATTATGCGCTTGCGTTGGCAATTGCGCGCTCCTACAAGATTGGACGAATTTACGAACCAATCTACTTTTGCAGACGCTGGGAAGGAAACTCAGATGCAGATTTGCCTGTCGAGAAAATAAATGAACACAATTTTTATAAAGACACCATTAGAACAATGGAAATAAACGCCAGAAAAAATGATAGAACAATTGAGGAATAAAAGAGACTTTTGTTTCGAGATACATTCAGATACAAATTCGGCAGAAACAGAACGAATTGTGCAGCACTTTTTCGCAGAGCAATGCCTGCAATGGACTTTGCTTAAAAAAAATGTTGCAGGACTTAAAAGCATAAAAAATCGAAGGTTCAATTTTCAATCTTGCTTTATTGATATTCAGGTTAATCCGGAAAGGAAAAGATCTACTTGTGCAAATCCCGAAAAAAATCAGGATAAAAAATGCGTTCTTTGCCTTGAAAACCTTATTGAGCAACAAAAAGCACTTTTGGTATTGCACAAATATCTGATTCTCTGCAATCCTTTTCCCATATTTTATCATCATCTCACCATTTCGTCGCTTGTTCACGAAGCCCAGAAAATCGAAAATCGCTTTGACGATTTGTTTGCTTTATCTGAAATTTTACCAAGCTGTTTGATTTTTTACAACGGAGCAAAATGCGGAGCTTCAGTTCCTGAACATTTTCATTTTCAGGCAGGTAAGAAAGAGAGTTTTCCTCTTATGCAACAAATAATTCGCAATTCGGAATTGTTTCTTACCACAGTAAAGAAAACAAAGGAGCTTGAAATAGCAAAATCAAAAAATTACCCGATGCCTTTTTTTTGTCTGAAATCTGCCAATAAGTCGGTTTTAGAGAAGGCGTTGAAAACTCTTATCGGTTTTGCGGAAATCAAACAAGGCGAGGCAGAACCCATGATGAATTTAATGGGATTTTTCGATGGTTTAGCATGGAATATTTTTGTTTTTTTCAGAGCAAAACTTCGTCCGTGGCAATTCAGTGCCGAGAATGAACAAAAACTGCTGATAAGTCCCGCAAGTGTCGAGTTGCTTGGTTTGTTTGTAACGCCTGAGATTTCTCATTTTTTGAAAATTACAAAACACGACATTCTTGATATTTGCAAGCAAATCACAATTTCGGAAAATAAATTTGCATATTTGGAGCATAAAATAAAGGAATCAAGTTTTCACTAAAATAATTTAAACATGACATTAATCAAATCAATCTCAGGAATACGAGGAACTATCGGCGGGAAAGTCGGAGAGGGTTTAAGCCCGATTGACATTGTGAAATTTACGGCAGGTTTCGGCGATTTGTGTAAACAAAAAAGTAATGGCAAAAAAGTTAAAATTCTTGTTGGTCGCGATGCCCGAATATCCGGCGAGATGCTCAATCATTTGGTTGTGGGAACTTTAATCGGGCTTGGAATTGATGTGATAAATATTGGTCTTGCAGCGACACCCACCACGGAGATGGCTGTAATACAAGAAAAAGCAAATGGCGGAATCATTCTGACGGCAAGCCACAATCCGAAAAATTGGAATGCCTTGAAACTATTGAACAGCAGCGGAGAATTTATCAGCGCACAAGAAGGACGAGAACTACTCGAACTGGCTGAAAAGGCAGATTTTCAGTTTGCCAAAGTAGAAGATTTAGGCACAGAAAGCATTAAGAATGATTACGACGATCGCCATATCGACAAAATTATGGCTTTAAATTTGGTCGATTGCGAAGCAATAAAAAAAGCAAAATTTAAGGTAGCTGTTGATGGAATCAATTCCGTTGGCGGGATTATTGTTCCAAAGTTGTTGAAAAAGTTGGGTGTTGATGAGATTTTTGAATTAAATTGCCAAGCAAACGGCGATTTTGCCCATGTTGCCGAGCCTTTGCCCGAACATCTGACGGAAATATCAAAAATGACGAAACAAAAAAATGCTGATGTTGGCTTTGTGGTAGATCCTGATGTTGATCGACTTGCCATAATTTGTGAAGACGGCACTATGTTTGGCGAAGAATACACACTTGTTGCGGTGGCAGATTATATTCTTAGCAAAACTGCGGGAAATACGGTTTCAAATCTTTCGTCGTCGCGTGCTTTGCGCGATATTACTCATAAATACAATGGCACATACGCAGCAGCGGCGGTTGGGGAAGTAAATGTTACAAAGAAAATGAAGGAAACCAATGCCGTAATTGGTGGCGAAGGAAACGGAGGCGTTATTTATCCTGAAAATCATTACGGTAGAGATGCGATTGTTGGCATTGCTTTGTTTTTGAGCCATTTGGCACAATCCGGAATAAAATGTTCCCAAGTTCGGAAAAAATATCCGACGTATTTTATCTCCAAAAACAAAATCAGGCTGACACCCGAAACAAATATTGATAATTTGCTCGAAAAAATCAAAGAGCATTTTGAAAATCAAGACGTTGAAATATCAACCATTGACGGGGTGAAAATTGATTTTGCGGAAGAATGGGTGCATTTGAGAAAATCAAATACAGAACCGATTATCCGAATTTATGCAGAAAGCAAAAGTCAGGAAAAAGCAGAAAAACTTGCCAATGAAATCATTGGGATAACAAAAAAGTGGTTTTAAGCAAGGAATATGTTGTACAATTTTTCGTATAAACATCTTGTGCGCGATGCTTATACGAAAAATTGTATAAAACGAGACGAATTATTCGTCTTTTATCACATTTCTCACAACGTCAATTACAGTTCCATCGACCCATTTTATTGCGCCAACGATTTTATCGCCCAATTTTGCTTTTTCCGGAACACCGCAAATTTTTTCCGCTTCTTCTTTCAATTCTTCAATGGTTTTAATCGGCAAGCCTGAATTTTTGGTTTTCTCAATCAAATCTGTACGACGCGGATTTATGGCAATACCTCTTTCTGTTACAACAACATCAATCAGTTCGCCGGGTCCGCACAAGGTGGTAACTTCGTCGGTAATTACAGGGATTCTGTCGCGGAATAAAGGAACGGGAATGATTACTGTTTTTGAAAAAAGGCAGTTTTGCCAGCCTCCAATTCCGTGAAGCATAAGTCCGTCGGAATGTGTAACGACATTTGCGTTAAAGTTTACGTCTATTTCTGTTGCGCCAAGAATTACAACATCAACAATTCCTGCAAAGTTTCCTTTTCCGTGATAATTGTAGCTTGTAAACGGGCTTGTCCAGACGTGTTGTGGGTTTTCTGCCATTGAGCGAACGCCGTCGAGGTCAAATGTTTGTCCGTCAAGGATATAATCTATCAATCCTTCTTCGAGCATTTCAACAAGGTATTTGTTGCTTCCGCCTCGAGCAAAGCGCGCTTTTATGCCTTTTTCGCGCATAATTTTTGCAAAGTAATTTCCGACAGCCAAAGACGTTCCGCCCGCTCCCGATTGAAACGAAAAACCATCGTGGATTATGCCGCTTGCTTCGCAAAATTTCGCGGTCAATTCGGCAAGGTACAATCTGTCAGGACTTTTCGTAACGACTGTTGTTCCTGAAATAATTTTTTCGGGGATTCCTACTTTGTCCATTTTTACGGTATAATCGACATAATTTCCCTGTATTTGCCATGGAATACAAGGGAAATCCACCATATTGTCCGTAACGACGATTACTTTGTCGGCATATTGCGAGTCTGCCAAAGCAAAGCCCAACAATCCGCTGGTCGATTTTCCGTAAAGCCCGTTTGCATTTCCAAACGGATCGGCACATGCTGCCCCGATTATGCTTATGTCTATTTTCACTTCGCCATCTTGGACCGCCTGATACCTGCCGCCGTGCGAGCGCAAAATGGCTGTTCCTTTCATGTTGCCGAACGAGGTAAATTTCCCCAAAGGTCCATTCATGCTTCCTTCAATGTGATGAATTGTTCCATCTTCAAGGTAAGGAATTAAGTGTTCATGACACGGAAACGAGGCAGAAGGAAACCACCTTAAATTTTTTACTCCAAGTTCTTTGGCAATATCAAACACTTGATTTGTAATTAAATCGCCATTTCTGAAGTGATGATGCGTAGAAATGGTCATTCCGTCTTTCAAGCCTGCTTTTATCAAGGCTTCTTTCAAGGAAGCAACTGTTTTGTTGCCATCGGAAGGATAGTTTGCGCAACTTGCTATTTTGGGGGCATGTTTTTTGCCTGTCGGTTTATACTTTCCAATACCCTGAAAAGGAATGGCTTCTTCTCCATTAATTGTTGTGGGAACATCGCGTCCGACAGCATTTTTTACTAAATTTATGTTGTTTTTTTCCATTTTTTCAGCTATGATACATTATGTAAATTATTTTTTGCTAACTTCTAAAAATAGAGAAATTCAAAGCTGTTTTTCTTATATGCAATGGGTTTTAAACCATTGGAAAACAGAAGTCTGCATTTTTAGAGCTTGCTTTTTGTATGATTTTTCAAGAAATTTTGTTTTGTTTAACAAATTTTCTTTACATGTTAAGCATTTTTAGTTTCATGCGTTTCCTTGTTCCAATCTGCTGATAAAAGTCCCAATTGAATGGCAAGGTTTATGGTTGTTTGCGCTCTTTTCACCACCGGCGGATCTATCATTTTTGATCCCAAGGAAACAACGCCAAGTCCTTGTTTTTCTGCTTCTACAAATGCTTGATAGATTTTTTTTGCTTTGTCGATTTCCACACTTTCGGGGGCAAAACTTTCGTGAATGACGCGAATCTGACGAGGATGAATACAGCCCATTCCTTCAAAACCTAATGATTTTGAAGCTTTTACATTCGCTTTCAAGGCTTCCATGTCTTCAACATCGGAAAATACCGAATCTATCGGCTGGATTCCTGCTGCTTTGCAGGCATTTACAATGCGTGTTCGGGCATAAAACGATTCTGTTCCTTCGTTTGTACGCCGCACGCCCAAGTCGGCAGTGAAATCTTCCAAACCAATGGCAAGCGAAACAACATTTTCTGATGCCGTAGCAATTTCAAAGGCTTTTTCTACGCCAAGTGCGCTTTCGATTATCGGCATTAGGAAAATCGGATTTGTAATTTTGTGTAAATCAGATAATCTTGCAATTTCGGCTTCAAGTTTTTTTATGTATTCGGCACTTTCGCACTTAGGCACTAACAGCAAGTGAACATTGTGAGGTACTACAAATTTCAGGTCATCAATTCCTCTTTGTCCTTGATTTATCCGCACCATTCGTTCTACTCCGTAGAAATTTACGCAGCGTAAGGCGTTTCTTATCAAATGGCGTGCTTCTTCTTTTTTGGCAGGAGCTACGGAATCTTCCAAGTCAAGAATAATTCCGTTGGCTTGGTGAATCCCTGCGTTTATCATCATGCTTGGTGTGTTTCCGGGAAGATATAGCCTTGAAAATCTGAATCTTTCTTTCTCGGAAGGATACAAACATGCTTCGTTCATATCCGGCAGAAATTCTTTTTCGGTTCCTGTAAGTTGTTTTATTGCCACTTCTACTCTTGCTAAAATCACAAAAGGAAGTGCGCCGCTGTCTTCAAGCAACAATTTTACGTTTTCAAGCTGATAAAAATCTAAAATATCCGTGATGTTTTTCAGGATAGATTTTCCAAACATTGCTTTTACCTTACTTTTTATTGTAATTTCGCGCCCTCCGCTTTCTGTTAGCTCAAGCGTAACGCGGCAATCGGAACGAATGCGTCCTCCAAAATTACCGGCAATAGATTGTTTATTAAATTGTTTCATATATTTATATTTTATGAGTGATAAGTGATTAGTGATGGGTGATTTGCTTACGCCAAAGGTTTTCGCTTAACTTCCATCTTTATAATCATTCTGTTGTATGTTTAAAAATTGAAAATTGAAAGTTGTGAATTGAAAATCATTAATTATTAAAAATATAACTCTTAACTTTTAACTCTTCGTTCTTAATTCTTCATTTCTTGGGTTTCGCTTGTGCAAGGAAACTGTGTATGCAAATATAATAATCAATACATTGCAGAAAACAGGTTTTAAAACAGTCTTTTTTATAAGTTCTAAAAATGCGAATTTTTGTTCAAAATGAAAAGACCGAAACAAAAATTCCGGTCTTTTTTTCAACGTTTTATCGTTTTCTGCTGTTATTTTGTTTTGTCCGGACCTTCCGGAATGTCGGGCAATGGTTGATAATTTTTCAGCTCTTCTTTGATTACTTCAATAGCTTTTTCAAGTTGAGCATCAACGCCCATGTATTCTTGCGCCGGATCGTTTTCAACAACAATATCAGGTTCTACGCCATGTCCTTCAATAATCCATTCGCTTTTTTCCGAAGAGTATGATGCGTGTTCCGGCTTGCGCAGGTCTGTTCCGTCGATAAAAGGCAAGCTGCCGCTAATGCCGACAACGCCTCCCCATGTGCGAACGCCAATGGTTTTTCCGAGTTTGTGTTTTTTGAACGAATATGGAAACAGATCGCCGTCAGAAGCAGAGTATTGATTCATAAGCAGAACTTTAGGTCCGAGTATCATTTGGCGCGGGACGTGCGACGGTGTAGTCATATTTCTCGACATATTGGCTCTGGTAACATGACGGCGAAGACGCTCAATCAACATCGGAGAGACATTTCCGCCACCGTTGCCTCTGTCGTCAATGATCAAGGCTTTTTTGCTCAATTGGCTGTAAAAGTTGCTCATGAAGTCATGCAGTCCTTGTGGACCCATGTCGCGAATATGAATGTATCCAACCTCGCCGTTTGTGGCTTCGTTTACTTTCTTCATGTTGTTTGTAATCCATTCGTAGTAATACAATTCAGACTCGTCGGCAATAGGTTCGACAATGTATTTTTTGCTTCCGTTCATTGTCGGCGTTGAGTTTACTGTCAATTCAACTTTTTTTCCTGCCATTCCGACAAGTCCTTCGTAAATATCATTCATATTTTTGGTCGAATTTCCATTGATAGCCAAGATAAAATCGCCTTCGTTGATGTTTATGCCAATGGCTTTTAAGGGGTTTCTTCTTGTTTTATTCCAGCTTGTGTTGGCAAGGATTTTATCAATTTTGTAAAATCCTGAAGCATCTTTTGAGAGTTTTGCGCCAAGAAGTCCGAGTTTTATTCTTTCGGGATGTGGGCGATCGCCGCCGCCAATATAGGCGTGTCCGACATTCAATTCGCCAATTAATTCGCCAATGATATAGTTGAGGTCGGTTTTGTGCTGAACATGAGGAAGCAATGCTGCGTATTTGTCTTTCATGGCTTCCCAATCGACTCCGTGCATATTTTCTACATAGAAAAAGTCGCGCATTTGTCGCCATGCTTCATAATAAATCTGTTTCCATTCTTCTTGTAAATTTACTTTTGCTTTTACGTCCGAAAGGTCGAGGTATTTTTTAGGCAAAATTTTTCCTGAAGGAACGTCTATTACGGCATATTTGTTTTTTCCCCAAACAAGGAATTTTTTTCTGTCGCGGCTTACGATAAAACTCATGTTTTCAGCAAGACCCTTTTCTTCCTTTGTTTTCAAATCAAACATTTTAATTCCTCTTTTTCGGGTAGCCGATTTGTAGTAATTGTAGTAAATCTTACCGTTGATGTAGTAAATATTGCCATAATTTGAGGCTTCAACAGGGAGTTCTATCACACGATTTTGAATGTTGTCAAAATCAATTTTCACCGTAATTTTTGGTTTTGAGTTTTCTTCTTTTTTCTTCTTTTTACTTTTTTTGTTTGTTTTTTCTTCCTTTTTATCTTCCGAAGTGTTTACCATATCGTTTTCCGGCAAGAAAGGCGACGGAGTTGATTTCAACAATGGAACAATGTATATTTTTTTCATATCTTGATATGCAACATTCCATTCTATATTGTTGTAGATAGGATTAAAAGTACGGCTTGATGCAAAGATAAGGTATTTTCCGTCGTGGCTGAAATGCGGACTGTTTGCGCTGTACCAACTTTCGGTTACTTGGTGGTTTTCGCCGCTTTGGGTGTCGTGAATGTAAATTTTCGACATGACTTGCCAATTTCTTGGCGAGTAAACAATCCATCGACTGTCGGGCGACCACGAAAATGAGCTGATGATGTGATTGTCGTCTTGTGCAGCGGTTTTGACTTCTTTGGTTTGAATATCAATATATCGCAAGCGCATTTTGCGATCGTTCCATAAGATTTTCTTGCTGTCGGGCGACCATGTTAAATAAAACTTGTAGGTGTCTGCATTGTTTGTCAGTTGTTTTGCAGCTTCGCTGCCGTCTGCTTTTTGGATATAAATTTCAAATTCGCCTGTTTTGTCGGAAATGTAGGCAATGTATTTTCCGTCGGGCGACCATTCTACGCTTTTTTCGTGAACTCCGGGAGTTTGCGTCAGGTTGTATGTAATGCCCGATTTTGCGGGAACTGTAAAAATATCGCCGCGTGCATTCAACACAACACGTTTTCCGTCAGGTGAAATATCCAGCGAGTTGATGTTTTTCGATGCGTCTTTTATTGTTGGTCTGCTCGATAGAAAATCATCTGCAATTGTTATTTTCACCTTTTCGGCTTTTTGGGTTTTAAGATCAAAGACGTAAATATATCCGCCATTTTCATATACGATGGCATCTTTGCCTATCGACGGGAATTTTATGTCATATTCTGTATAGTTGCTTACTTTTTTTGTTTTTTTCGTTTTTGTGTCGTAACAAAACAAGTTCATTGTCCTATCGCGATCCGAGAGGTAATAAATTTGATCTTTATACCACATAGGCATAATATCTTGGTTCGGATTTTTGCAAATTCGTACCACCTTTTTTGTTTCAAAATCAAAAATTCTAATATCGTCAGCCATGCCGCCTTTGTAGTATTTCCATGTGCGAAATTCTCTGAAAATGCTGTTAAAGGCAAGTTTTTTGCCGTCGGGCGAATAAGAACAAAATCCGCCGTTTGCCAAAGGGATTTCTTCGGAAAGACCTCCGTCGATAGAGACTTTAAATAATTGTCCTCGAAAAGAATTGAATGTTTGTTTCCTCGAACGATAAACAATATATTTGCTGTCGGGAGTCCAAGCCATAACAATATTGTTGGGTCCCATTCTGTCGCCTACATCGTCGCGATGCAATGTGGCTGTGTAGGTTAGGCGTTTGGGAGCTCCTCCTTGCGAAGGCATGAGAAATACTTCTGTGTTGCCGTCGTATTGTCCGGTGAAAGCAATCCATTTTCCGTCAGGTGAAATCTTTGGGAATGTTTCGTAGCCTTCGTGGTTGGTTAATTTTCTTGCCAAACCTCCTTTTTTATTTACCGTGTACAAATCGCCGGATTTAGAAAAAACAATTTGCTCGGCATTGATGCTTGGAAATCTTAGCAATCCGGCTTCTTCTTGCCCAAATACATAGAGCGATAAAAGCAGCAAAATTGCAGGAAGTAAAATTACTTGTTTCATCGTATTTTAATATTTTATTAGAATTAATATTTGAATAAATTATTGTAATTTATTCATTTTCTGCGCAAGATAACTACATTATTTAAATAAAATAATATAAATTTAAATATTTTTTAACATAAGCAAATTTGGGCTTAAAGTTAGAGACGCAATATATTGTGTCTCTAACTTGTTAATGCCAAATAATCATGCCCTTGTGTGTCTTTTTGCAGTCATGGATTTTTCATTTTAGCGAAGTGTTGTAAGAAATATTTTGTTTTGGTTGATTTTTGTAACTTATTTTTTACATTTGTGAATCAATACTTCGTTAAAAAAATTGCAAGCTATTGATTGTAAATGTTTTAGAATTTATGTTGGCTTTGTTATAAAATATTGATTATCAATAATATAACTCTTTATTTTAAATTTTAACGAACTATTGGTGAATAAAAGGCATCTTTTTTGCCAAGCCTTACGATGACAGTATGAAACAGTCCAATGCTTGATTTATTATCGGACACACGCAGGCAGGATTAAAATAAATCGGGAAATAAAGGACTTTTTCGCAAAAAAACGTATGAATTCAAAATCCTTAAAAGGAATGTTTAAAAACTTAATTTCCATTGCACTTTTCTTGTTTTCTTTCATTTTTTTGAGCAGCATGTTAAATTCCGGAGAGAAATTTTTCACGCTGAACTCAAGAGTGCTTGATCCGCCGTTCTTGGCTTACGATTCTGTTGGGGCAAACTCAATGCTTGAAACAATGACATTGGAGCAAAAAATTGCTCAAAGCTTTATGGTAGATGCCGAATGTTATAATTATCGCGAAGATTCGCTGAAATTTTTAAATTCTTTAGGCGAAACATTGCCCGGAGGTTTTTTGTTTTCAATCAACAATCGTTTTGATAAAAATATCATCAGCCAACTTCAACAAAGAAAGGGAGGAGCGACGAGTATTCCATTCATGATTGGCGGAATGCCGGAGAGTTTGAACATTTTGCCGAAAACACGGTGTCGGGAAATATCGCCCTTGATGTTGGGAGCTATCCGCGACGAAGAGTTGATTTTCCGACTTGGCTCTTTGACTGGAAAATACCTTAAAGAATTGGGTGTGCATATGAGTTTTGTTCAACTTGCAGACAATAAGGAAATTCCTGATTCCCTTTTGTTGAAATACAGCTACGGCGACGATAATCTGAACACAATCAGAAAAATATACGCATTGAGCTTGGGCTTGCAAAACAACAGAATATTGGCTTCGATAAATTATCACGCCTCGTCGGAAGTGCTGCACGCAAAAAATGCGGACATTGAGCGTGAAAATCCTGAAAAAGAGATTTATCCGATTCAAGCATTGATAAACAAGGGCATAAGTGCTTTGAAAATCAATCCGATTTCTGCTGCCGACAAGCGCGAAACAAGCAAGCAATATCGTAAATTGATTGATTCGCTAAATTTCAAAGGTCTGCGCATCAGCAATCAGCTTTACAATATTGATAAATTGCAACTTGCAGACAGCGTGAAAAATGAACGAATTGGAACAGCATACCAAAACAATGACATACTCTTGGTGGATAAATTGAGTCCGAGCATGCTGAGTGCGATAGTTGCTGGGGTAGAAAGCGGAAAAATAAGCGAAAAATTTGTCGATGCAAAGTGTAAAAAGATATTGCGTGCAAAAACATGGGCAGATTATCATGTGAACGAAGACAAAAAACAAGCGAAAAAAGAATTTGAAAACAATGCGAAACTTGTTACCCGAATGCTGTTTGAGGCTTCGGTAACAGTGCTTAAAGACGAGAAAAAGTATCTTCCTTTTTACGATCTGCCGCGCAAACCAATAAGCTCTGTTGCTATCGGAGCAAACGAAATAAACGAGTTTCAAAAATATCTTCAATATTATACCGATGTTAAAAATTACGCATTGGCAGGGCAGAGTTCAGAAACCGTGTTTCAATTGTTGGCGCACGAACTTGAAAAAAGCAGCCTTGTTGTGGTGAGCTTGCACGCCTTATCTGCCGATGCCGAGCAGCATTTCGGCTTGACAGAGCAAGCCATGAATTTTGTTGATACGCTTGCCGCGAAAACAAATGTGATGCTCGTTGTTTTTGGAAATCCCTATGTGCTTAAAGAAATGAAATCTCTCAAGGATATTAAAACCATTGTTTTGTCGTATAACGATTCGCAAACCGCGCGCGAAGTGGCGGCACAGGTTTTGTTTGGCGGAATTTCGGCAAAAGGTGCGCTGCCAATCAATATAAACACGGATATATTTAGCGGAATTGCAATAAATACGCCGCAAATTCGTATGAAATACTCGATTCCGCAAGAGGTGGAAATGTGCGAAGAAACAATGGCACGAATCGACTCGATTGCTCTTGACGGAATTGCAAAAAAAGCAATGCCCGGATGCCAAATCTTGATCGCCAAAGACGGTGTTGTTTTTTATCATAAAGCATTTGGTTATCACACGTACAAGAAAAAAAATAAGGTAAAAACTACGGATATTTACGATATTGCTTCCATTACAAAAATTGCGGCAACAGTGCCGAGCCTGATGAAGCTGACAGACGAACGAAAATTTGATGTGGATAAAGAAATGGGCGAATATTTGCCGGATTTGAAATCTACGAACAAAGAAAACATTGTGATTAAAACAGCTTTGGCACATTATGCAAAAATTGCCGGCTGGTTTCCTTTTTATCCGATGACATACAAGAAGAAACAACCCAATGTGCTGAACGAGGAACTTTGCAGCAAGCAGAAAAGTGATAAATATCCCTTGCAGGTTGCCGATAATTTATTCATAACTCAAGGCTTTCGCGATACAATTTTGAATAAAATTTACGATTCGAGATTGAAAAGAAAGAAAAAATACAAATATAGCGATCTTACGTTTTATATGCTTCGGGAAATGATTGAGGAAATCACGAAAATGCCGATTGATGTATATACAAAAACATATTTCTACGAACCAATTGGGTGTACGACAATGGGATATAATCCACTCGAACGCTTTCCGAGAAAAAGAATTGTGCCAACGGAGGAAGATACGTATTTCCGCAAACAGCTTGTGCATGGATATGTGCATGATTTTGGAGCTGCCTTGTGTGGAGGCGTTGGCGGACATGCCGGACTTTTTTCAAATGCCAACGATTTGGCAAAGCTCATGCAAATGTATTTGCAAGGAGGCGTGTACGCACGCAAGAAATATCTTGAGGAAAAAACCATAAAAAAATTCACAAAACGTCCGTTTAAAGCAAAGAAAAATCGCCGTGCGCTTGGGTTTGACAGACCGCTTTACCATTATGAAAATAAAGCATTTGAAATCCCTGACGAAAGTTACGGACACACCGGATTTACCGGAACAATCGCTTGGGTTGATCCGAAAAGTAAACTTGTTTATGTGTTTTTGTCAAACCGAATTCATCCGTCGATAAAAAACAGGAAACTTATTGATATGAACATTCGCAGCAAAATACATCGGCTGGTTTACGAAGCAATGATTCAGCCCGAAGCCGAGCATCTGGCTGACAAAAGCAAGAAAAAGTAAATGTGCGCGTTGAATGCCGAATACAAAAAAAAAGAGGCTGCAACAAAAAGTGTTGCAGCCTCTTTTGATAAAAGGGTTAGGGTCGATTAACGATATGTCATCAATGTTTTTCCACCTGATTTAGCAGCAGTTGCTTTTTTGTATGTGAAAACAATATTGTCGTTGTTGTCGAAAGTGTCGTCGCTTTTATTTTCGGTCAGTTCAACATTTTCAACTTGAATAACAACATATTCGCTTCCGCCTCTTAGTTTTGCCACAAAAACGTCTCCTGCTTCAACTTCCGGAACTTCGGAAACAGCATTTCCATTGCCATAGGCATCTATTGCAGCTTCAAGAGTTGCATTATCGTAGTCAAAATTTGTAACTGCAACAAATTTTGTAGAGTTTAATGCTTTCCATTTTGCTTCAAAGAAATAATTTCCTGCCGGTGTTGATGAAGAGGTTGTATTTACCATGTCTTTGTCTGAATTAGAGTCAGAAGATTTTCTTTCAACATCGTTTACAAGATCCCATGCGCCGGCTTTTGAACCCAACATGTGATAAATCACGCCATTTACTTTATCTCCAAGTGGCGTTTCTTCAGATGCAACCGTAATGCTTAGGTTTGCCGATTTGCTTGTTTTTTTGTCTGTTGCCGTAAAAGTCAAGGCAATCTGGTCGCCCGGATTTGCGTTTGCATCAATGGTGAAAGTAACATCAACAGAAACAGAACCTTTCTGATTGTTTAGGTCTATTTCATTGCCGATAAGTGCATTGTTTGCCATAACATTTAAGGTTTTCATTTTTTCGCCTGATGTTACGGTTACTTTAAACACAACGTTTGTTCCCGGCAAATAACCTTCGTTTGATATTTCTTTAACCTTTACGTTTAGTGGGTCGGAAGTTATTTCCGGATTGTCGTCGTCGGAACATGAAGTGATTACACTAACAGAGCTAAAAAGTACGACTGCAAAAAATAAATACAATAGTTTTCTCATAATAAATAATTTAAGTTAATAATTTAAGTTAATAATTTCAATGTTTTTTTTAAACGCCAAAGTTCGGCTATTATTTCAAATTTACAAAAAAAAACATTCATATAACGACAATAGAACGTGTTTTTATCGGAATAGTTGTAATACCATTTATATTTATAAAATAGTCCAATTTGCCAATTAGTTTTTTTTTATTACTTTTGGACCAAATTAAAAAGATATATTATGTCATTTCCAAA
>PDWI01001963.1_pt1 | contig 31778 bp, 26 predicted proteins | sample 1430891 | NCBI WGS metagenome assembly PDWI01 (sample SAMN01162508, study PRJNA174530) | Oral metagenome, whole genome shotgun sequencing project. | biome: Marine environment; feature: Marine mammal; material: Swab sample of the gingival sulcus; isolation source: swab sample of gingival sulcus... | reverse complement strand
TGCGGTGCGTGAAGTTAATACTACAAACAAGCTCACATTGTGCTGGGATTAGCCAATTATATTATCCGAGGCAATTTACACACTAATTTGGACTTGACTATAAATCATTGGAGAAAAAGATGAAAGAAAATTTCTCTATCACTTTAAATTCTTTTAAAATTATGATATTATATTCATTATTGTGAAAAAAATATATAGGAGATAGCAATGACAAAGAGAATTTTATTAACTCAAACTGCTGTAGATAAGATTCAAGCAGAACTAGAAATGTTAATAGTAAAGAGAAAAGAAATTTCTAATGAGATTAAAAATGCTCGTGGATTTGGTGATTTATCTGAAAATGCAGAATATCATGCTGCTAGAGAGGCACAGTCTCATAATGAAAGCGAGATTTTAAGATTAAAAGAAATGCTTGAGAATTATGATTTGGTTGAAACTGCCGATAAAAATCACATATCACTTAATTCTAAATTAAAAATTAAGTATTTAGAAGATGATGATGAAGATGAAATTACTATTGTATCAACAATTGAAGCTGATCCATTTGCAGGCAGATACTCTAATGAATCACCTATAGGCTCTTCCCTATTAGGACATGAAAAGGGAGATATAGTCGATGTTCAAACTCCTGATGGGATGATACAAATTCAAATTTTAGAATTATACTAATAGAAAAGATAAAAACTGGGGCTAAATAATCAATAGCCCCTTTATAATTGTTCATATATCCTTCCATAATTAGGTAATTTCTTTATATCGTTAACAGATTGAATATTATGCACTGCCATATCACGTAATAACGTACCTCTACCCTTTTTTGAAATAGTTGAATGACGTTTCTTACTATTGTCCTCTTGTAAATTAAAAAAATCAAAATCATACCAATCATATCTAGTTTTATCAAATAAATCAGAAAACTCATTACTAGCAAGATTGATAACAGTCTCCCCTTTATCGATATATTCATTATAAAATTTTTTCCAAAATTTTCTCAAAGAAATAGTCTCCGTCTTATTATCTTCATCATTATATTGCTGAATGAAATCAAGTGGTAATTTAAGAGCCGTATTAAAATCAAGTCTATATGGCATAATATTTGTGTTAGCTGGAATTACGCCATATAATGCCGATAAAATCAGTAAATGCCTATCTAAGTATTCCTGTGCAAATGTGTCTAAACTTCTTACATCTAATGCTTGATAAGCCATTCCGCCATACATCCATACGGCTTTATAAGCTCTACGTTTAGTCTGCGGAACTTCAGCAGATATATTTAGCATACATCTTAGTAAATTTTGAATATATTCTAAATTTTGATCGATTAATTTATCTGAAATTTTAAATAGTTTTTTGTAATTATTTTTATTATTGACATCAAAGATGTTCGTTTTTTTTAAAAGTTCTATATTTTCCAGCGAATTTATATTAGTGTTCAAATATAAGTGTGGCATTATACTCTTAATCAAACTCAATAAGACAATACGTGTCGGATTTGAAATACTAACCGTTGTCTCATTATAAGAATTTAAATGAAGCGTTTTCGCAGGTGAAAATATTATTTTCATAAGCCCTCCTGTAAAATTTGCTTTTCTTTTTTTAAAAATGGTATATAAATAATCATCGAAATAATAAAGGTTAAAATATCAGCTGAAAATTGTGCATACATAACCCCATAAGAATGAAATAATGTCGGTAATATAATAATGGATGGTATTAAAAATATACCTTGACGAAGTATGGAAAATAACATAGATATTTTAGCATTACCAATTGCTTGAAATACTATAGCGATGGTATTTGAAATAGACATAAATATAAGGGCAAGCGATAAAGCTCTGATAGCTGATATACCATATTCGACTACATCATTTTGCTTTGTAAATATCAAAAGAATCTGTTTTGCAAATATCATCAACATAATAGAAGATATAAGGGTAATAATAAATGTCTTTCTCATACCATGTTTTTGAGCTGATAAAACCCTTGTCATATTATTAGCACCATAATTATATCCTACTACAGGTTGTAGTCCTTGACCCATTCCAAAGATAAAAAATCCTATCAATGAAGTTACTCTCATCGCAATACCGATGGCAGACAGTAAATAATCTCCTCCTACACCATATGAAACATCATTAAGAAGAGCCATAGAAACACTAAATAACATTTGTCTAAAAAATGTCGGTATGCCAATTTTTAAGATTTCTACATATATATTAACATTCATACTGAAAAATTTAGGATGAATCTTAAGAATCGTTTTTTTCCTTACATAAAATTGAAATAATATAGAAAAAGAAAGACATTGAGAAAGCATCGTTGCAAGTGCTGCCCCTTGTATTCCCATATCAAAAGTAAAAATAAAGATAGGATCGATAATAATGTTGATAATAGCTCCTAACGCCATCCCAATCATAGAATATTTTGCACTTCCTTCTGCTCGTAAAGAATTGTTTAAAACCATACTAGGAATAACAAATATAGAGCCAATAATAATAAATCGACCATACTGTGATGAGAGATTAATCATATTCCCTGATGCACCAAACAGCTCTACAATCCATCTTATATTAACAAGACTATATCCAATAAAAATAGTGGCAATAAATAAAGAGACAAATAAAGATGAGGTAACTACAGAATTTGCGCTATGTTTATCACCTTGACCTAATAATCTAGAAATATAACTGCCACCACCTATTCCAAACATAAGACCAATAGAAGAAGATATCATCATAATAGGAAAAATAATTTGTACCGCACCAACACCTTTATAACTCCACCATGATACAAATACTGTATCAGCGACATTGTATATTGCCATTACCATAAATCCAATTATTGCTGGTATGGCTAGTTTTGTAATTGCTTTTGATGTATCCATATCTCTAAGTATATGTATTCTTGTATCCTTTATATCTTTATTCATATTCACTCCATATCCTCTGATAAATAATAATTAAAGTCCAAATTTTTAATATAATCTATTTTTTCTTTAATTTCACTATTAAAACTAGATACTCTCCCTCTACCGATAACAAAGGGATCAATATATCTTTTTTTAGCATTTACTTTTAATATATTTGGCATAATATCGTCATCATCTACATTTATTTTTTTAACAGCTTTATATGATGAATATTTCATCCATAATTTATTAGTATTGGTATTTGATTTTAATTTATCGATTACCACATCTTCTGTTGTATATAGGTCACTAACGGTTAACACATTCGAATCTATGGAAAATTTTATTAAATCTGCAAGATGTTGCATCGCAAAACGATCCTCATCTGATATATATAATAATGAATTTTTTATCATATTATTAGAACACTCTATGGCAATAGTATCATGTTTAAAAATTAACTCTGGTTCATAAAATTCATTTATCCCCACACATAAATCATCATAATATTTTTTAACATCTTTTATGTTACAAAAACCATAATTAACCATATTGCCCAAAGAATATTCTAATCTATCAGCAGATAATTTAGGGGATTCATTATCCGCAATAGGATATATATGATAGTCACAAATATCATCAATACAAAGATTATATTTTTTTAATAGTTTAGCTATTTCATCTGAATTTTGTATTATATTAGAAGTTTCTTTTTCTGTTGACTGCTGTTTTTCATGATCATTATTGAAAAAATCAATAGTATGTGCAAAAACAGGTGTAGCGATATCGTGAACTAACCCCGCAACACTTTGCTTAATATCAGAAGTAAAATGCCAAATAATCATAGCAACACCAATGCTATGCACATATCTAGAATATTTTTTACAATCATTAAATTTAGGAAAGCTCGTATATTCACATCCACAGTTCATCCCGATATCTTTTAACCGCTTTATCGCCGTAGCATCAGCAAATTCAACTATAAACTTTGGGATAAACTGATGATATATATTCCATAATTGTTCCATATAACATCCTCATCCAATCTAAAAAATATATAAAAATTATAACACTTACAACAAAGTCGTAAGTGTTATCTGCCATAGTTTTTTACTTATTAGGGCGAGAAGATTATTTTAATTTAGTAATAACATCCTCTGCAAAATAATCATTTAATAGTTCATATGGTATAGTATATACCACTTGCCCTGTTGCAAATGATGCTAAAGCATAAGGATTATATAAAATTTTCATACCATCCTCTACAAATGCAAAATTAAAATTGGATAAATCATCACCTAAAAACACTCTATATGCTGCATTTTCTAAATCTTCTGCATCAATTAAGTCCTCTAGTCCATTAATATAAATAGACTGCTCCGATTCTGATTGTTTAATCGCCTGATTAGCCATTTCCACCAATATAATCTTTCTAGCTTCCCTATAATCCTTAAACACCGATTTTTCATCAACTAATTTACCTGTAGTAGAATCGATTATATAATAATCTGTTCCATAATGAGGATGAGCCCCGAATCCATTCATATAACTGGTTTGTTCAATAGTAATATAAGAACCTTTTTTAATGATATTAAATGATTTTGAAAATACATGGTCTAAATATAAACCTGTTTCATTTAAAGGCGACGATGTACTATATAAATCATATTTATTAGTGATTTCATTTACCATAATATTATTCATATTTTCATCAAGAGCGGTATCCGATATAATAAATCTTGGGTATAAACTCATCGCCACTCCATCAGAAACGATGTCACTTATAACTTTTAAATCGCCAAAATCATATTGTGGAGTAACTATCATATAATTATTATCGGTGATGAAAATCTGATTACCACTTGTATCCGTTCCAATAATCAAACCGTCATATACATCAAAATTATCCACTATAAAAGCGCTATCTACATGTGTGTATAATTGTTCTCCTGTCTTTATATTCATAAAATAAAATTCGCTTCCATTGGATAAATAAAAAACATCATTCCCCAAATATCGTATCACAAAATACTTAAATGGCGTTAAGTTCTCACCATCAAAAATAGCATCTACACGATAATCTCTAGTATACTTAGATTCAAATAAAAAATTATCGACAATATGTTTATCCGTTGCATTTTCATCGCTAGAACCAGCATAATAATTATCTGCTATATAATAAAAATCTTTAAATTTACTCGTCAGTTTTTTATTTAAATTAAAATCATATACAGAAAGATATTCTGAACCTTCTTCATTACCTACAATATATTTATTAACTACTTGTACATTGGTAAGATAGGCTTGGTTATTAGGAGTATTTGTGCTAGTTAAGATTAATACACCATCTTTTTCATCCAGTTGAATAGGTATATTTTTAATCGCCTCTGATAGAGGAATATTCTTATCATCAACATTTTGCTCTGCTATATTTTTTTCTTCACTTTTATTAGTAAATTGCAATCTATTTTTTGCATCATCATAATTAAATAAATGATTGTTTATTTTACTCTTTGCATCAATATATTGAATAAGTTCATTTATATCCACTTTAGCCGACTGTATACTACCGTCGGATGGATTAATATTAATATCTATCAGATTCCTTTGTTCCTTCTTATTTTTAGCATCATTTTCTATCATTTCATCACTACTTTTAGAATTATCTTCTGTATTTCCTACCAAAACGGTTGGATCGGGAGTTTCTAAACCCTTAGTATCAGACTTATCGCCACTAGAGCTATTTTCATTAGAGCTTGTAGAGCAAGAAACCAACATCATCACCATCAGCGATAAAACAATCATTATTTTTAATTTATTCTTCATTTTAACCTCCATCTAGATATACAATCACATTAATATTCTATCATATAATCATGCTATAATTTCAAATTTTTATCATTTTTTTTAATTGTAATAGCCATGACATATTTCGTAAACTTTATAAGTGTTATTGTAATACCATACCCTGATATGGTACACTATACTAGTTATTTACTACCGATTAGAAATGGAGAAAAAAATGAAACTTGGAATTGTAGGACTACCTAATGTTGGTAAAAGTACACTTTTTAATGCTATTACAAAGGCTGGTGCAGAATCAGCAAATTATCCTTTTTGTACCATAGACCCTAATGTAGGGGTTGTTTCAGTACCAGATGAAAGACTTGATGTATTAGAAAAAATGTATAATTCAAAAAAGAAAGTTACAACTAGCATAGAATTTTATGATATTGCCGGACTAGTAAAAGGTGCTAGCAAAGGCGAAGGATTGGGTAATAAATTTCTTAGCCATATTCGAGAAGTAGCAGCCATCGTTCACGTTGTAAGATGTTTTGAAGATGACAATATAGTCCATGTAGATGGTCATATAGATCCTATTAGCGATATTGAGACTATAAATTTAGAACTAATATATTCTGATATAGATCTTATTGAACGAAGAATTGAAAAAACAAAAAAATCTATTAAAGGCGATAAATCGTTAACAAGGCAGCTGGATATTTTAGAGAATATACTATCGGTATTAGAAATGGGTAAATCCGCTAGAAGCATTGAATATTCAGAAGATGAAATCAACTTTGTAAATTCTCTTAATTTACTTAGCAATAAACCTATAATATATGTTGCCAATATATCAGAAGATGAAATTATGAATGCAGATAATCAATATGTTATAGCGGTAAAAGATTTTGCCAAAACGGAAAATGCACAAATGGTTACCATCTGTGCTAAGATTGAACAAGAAATATCTGAATTAGATGATGAAGATAAACAAGAATTTTTATCTGATTTAGGATTAGATAGTTCTGGACTAGAGCAACTTATTAAGGCATCGTATAAATTACTTGGCCTTATTTCGTTCTTAACAGCTGGAGAACCAGAAGTTAGAGCTTGGACTATCAAAAAAGGTACTAAAGCCCCTCAAGCTGCTGGAAAAATACATTCGGATATCGAAAGAGGTTTTATTCGTGCAGAGACAATTGATTTTGAGGTGTTAAAAGAGGAGAATGGATTACAAGTAGCAAGAGAAAAAGGATTACTTCGCTTAGAAGGAAAAGACTATATTGTTAAAGATGGCGATGTGATTCATTTTAGATTTAATGTATAAAACGCATGATAAGTAAGGAGATATTATGTCTGATAAAAGAGTGGTTAAAGTTCATAATAAATATTCAAAACCTGATAATATCGTACAAAAAGAAATTGAAATTGATCAAAAATGTCATGATATTGAGCTTACTTTGCCAATCTTTTTAAATGATTACTTTATTTATTTAAAAAATGCAGTTTCTATTACTACTCGTCTTGCATATTTAAAAGATTTACATTTCTTTTTTCGATATTTATGCTCTCAGACTAATCTTACGATAGCTGATGAACCTAAAAAAATTACAATTGAGGAAATAGATAAGATTAAAGCTAGAGATATTAATCGATATTTAGGAGATTATTGCACAAGATATTATGTGGAAAATAATGATACGACCTATGTTATGGAAAATCATAATCGAGCATTATCCCGAAAACGTTCTTCGATTAGTGTCTTATTTAAATTTTTATTTCGTGATGAATTAATTAAACAGAATATTACAGAAGGTCTAAATCCTATTAAATTGCCAAAACGTCAGCCTGAGGCCATAAAAAAACTAGATGTGGATGAGGTCTCTAGTTTAATTGATGTCGTTACAAATGGCACTGGATTAACCGATAAAGAAAAACAATATTGGAATAAAACTAAGTACAGAGATTTAGCTATTATTCTACTATTTGTAACCTATGGATTAAGACTAAGCGAATTACAACAATTAAATATGTCATCCTTTCATTTTAAACGTGAAGAATTTAAAATCTATAGAAAACGTGGCAAAGAAGCAACCATGCCACTTAATAATAGCATAAAAAAAGTATTAACCGATTATTTTGAATATGATAGAAATCTTAATAAAAAAATTCAACTTGGTCATGAAGATGCACTATTTTTATCGATGCAAGGAAAACGCATGACTCTTAATTCCATCTGTAAGCTGGTAAAAAAATATACTTCCATCGCCATGGGAACCAGTAGGGATAAAGGATATAGCCCTCATAAATTAAGGGCTACAGCAGCGTCTTCACTTATTGAATATGGCTTTTCTATATACGATGTGCAAAATTTACTCGATCATGATAATGTCACCACAACACAGCTATATGCAGCACATCGTAAAAATTTAAAACGTGATATTATTAAAAATTATGAATGGTTAGATGAAGAAAAAAATACTAATCCATAAAACACTGTTTTTGAACTAGAATCATCATCGAAGATGGTTCTAGTTTAATTATATTATCATCTATTATATTACTAGATGAAGATGTTGCTAAAAGGCAGATGTCATCACCCATCTTTACCTTATAGCTATAGGATTGTAACCCTCCATTAGCGATAATTAAAATATAGTTATATACATTATTATTATCACTAAATCTATCATAAATTTGCATGCCAACTACATTATCATCAATGATAGGTTGTACCCTCTGTTTAATATCATCTTGTGTAAATGTAGCATAACAATTCATGGAATGTCTAATTTTTATAATGTTAGAGATCCAATCAACTAACTCCATATTTTTATCTCTTAAATTCCAGTCCAGACCATTGATATCATCTCCACTGATATAGGAATTATGATCCATTTGTTTTGTTTGCATAAATTCAGTGCCTGCTTGAATAAATGGTATGCCAAATGACATAATAATCATACCGAGTGCCAGCTTTGTCATCTGCATACGCTGATGATGATCTGTAAATCCAGCCTTGATTAATTTATCTTCTAAGATTAAGTTATCATGAGAAGATATATAATTAATACTTTCGAAAGGACTATTAGTAAATCCTATCATACTCTTATCATAATTTATGGAGCCTAGCATACCCAGTCGTACCATATTAATCTGAGAATTATCTCCCATTATATAGCCATGTTTTGCGCCATCGCTATCCCCTTTTAATGCATTTCTATAATCATCATTAAAGACGGCAATATTCATATTTTTTTGGGCATTTTTAATCATTTGACATTCTTTATCTAAGACGGTTGTACCACCTACCCATGGTTCCCCATATAAAATAATATTGGGATTTACTCTCTGTAATTTTTTAGATATAATATCCATTGTCTGTCTATCGATTAATGCCATTAAATCAAATCGAAAGCCATCGACTTCATAATATATTAGCCAGTGGATTAACGATGATATAATCATATTTCGTACTATTTCATGCTGTGTATTTAATTCATTTCCACATCCTGAACCATTAGAAAAGCTACCATCTGTATTTTTTCTATAATATACATTAGGAGCCATAATTTCAAAAGGGTGCCAACTGCTATCATAAGTATGATTATAAACCACATCTAATATTATTGACATTTCATTTTTGTGCAAGTTTGATATCATTATCAATATATCTTCTATGGCGGAAATAGGATTGCTAGGATTGCTAGCATAACTATGTTCTGGCATAAAATATTGTTCTGGATCATAACCCCAATTATATATTTGTTGATCATTAATCGTCGCAATTTGTTGCATGGGTAGAAAATGAATATGTGTAATTCCCATATTTTTTAAATATGAAATTCTATCTGCATCATTCTCCCCTTCGATTACACCAAAATATTTGCCTTTATTTTCTATAGTAGCCTTTACGGTAAAATCTCGTATATGCGTTTCATATATTATTGCATTTTTTTTATTACTATTTTTTTTATCGCTATATTTTCCATCAGCTATAATATTATTCTTTAACTTCTCTAAATCTATAATATAACTGCGTTTGCCATTAGTACTAGTAGCCCATGAATAAGGATCACTACAGTAATACCTATCTTCTCCACGAGTGATTTTATATCCATAATATCTATTCTTTAAATCCTCATATATGATTAATTGATAAATATTATCATGAATAATTTCCATTTGATATTCTTGACTATGATAGCTCTGTTCATTTTCAAAAAGAATAACACTCACCTCATCTGCCGATGTAATAAATGCAGTAAAAATCGTGGATGAGTTAGTATATTGGTAGCCAAATTTTATATTTTCTAAGTTTTTTTTATTAACAGCCATATATTTTTTCTTTTACTTTCACATAAATTTACTCTTTTATAAATTTACCATAACATAGATTATGCTACTAAATGATAGAAATGTACAAATGAATTATAATTTCCAAATATTCTTAGCATATTCCTTTATCGTATAATCACTAGAGAAAATTCCTGATTTTGCAATATTATTCAAAGACATTTTATTCCATTTGTATTTATCACTATAATCTTTACCAATACGTTCTTGCGTTTTTATATAATCATCAAAATCCTTTAATACAAAAAATTCATCATTACCTCCTAATAATACATTAACCAGTGGCATATATTCTTCACGAGGTACATCATCAAAAAATCCATTGGTTAGCTGATCAACAATTCTTTTTAGTTCATCATGCTGTTCATATAGTGCCTTAGCATTATAATCATGTGCTTTATAATGAGCATATACCTCATCTGCACTCATGCCAAAAATATATATATTGTCATCGCCTACAGCCTCTTTTATTTCAACATTAGCCCCATCAAGCGTTCCCAGTGTAATAGCACCATTCATCATAAACTTCATATTTCCAGTGCCAGATGCTTCTTTTGAAGCGGTAGAAATCTGTTCGCTAACATCAGCAGATGGTATCATCTTTTCAGCTAAAGAAACACTGTAATTTTCTAAAAAAACAGTTTGTATTAATTCTTTAACCTTAGGATTTTTTTGTATTTTATTTGACACTGAATGAATTAAACGAATAATACTTTTAGCAGTATGATATCCTGGTGCCGCCTTTGCTCCAAATATAAATGTTCTTGGCGTAATATCAATTGATGGATGATCACATATCTTATTATATAAGTACATAATATGAAAAACATTCATTAGTTGTCTTTTATATTCATGCAATCTTTTTGCATGAATATCAAAAATAGAATAAGGATTTACCGTAATGGAATTTTTATTTTTAATATATTCGGCAAATCGAATCTTTCGATTAAATTTAATTTGACTAATTTCATCCAAAAATGCCATATCATCTTGATATTTCAATAATCTTTCCATCAGTATCGGCTCATATCGCCATCGTTTGCCAATGGCTAAATCAATCCTATTCGCTAATTCTGTATTGGCGTTAATGAGCCATCTTCTATGAGTAATTCCATTTGTTTTATTATTAAATTTATGTGGGAATATAGTATAAAAATGATTTAATTCCTTATGCTTTAATATCTCTGTATGAAGTTTTGCCACACCATTGATGCTATTGGATGCAACTATGGCTAAATTAGCCATATGTACATAATTATCCTTAATGATCCATAATTTATATCTTTCATCTATCGGTACATGATATACATTTTCTAAATCGCTACAAAATCTACTATTTATTTCCTCTATTATCATCATAATCCGAGGCAGTAACATCCTCATCATATCCACATTCCATGTTTCCAGTGCCTCTGCGAGTATTGTATGATTAGTATAGGAACAGCAATTGATTGTAATTTCCCAAGCCTCATCCCACTGCATATTAAATTTATCCATCATAATCCGCATTAATTCCGGAATAATAAGAACTGGATGTGTATCATTAATATGAAGCGATACATATTTTGATAAATCAGCTATCTGCCTACCGCTTTTGATATGTGTATTTATAAGAGACTGTACACCTGCTGATACTAAAAAATATTCTTGTTTTAATCGTAATAACTTACCTTCATAAAAATTATCATTTGGATACAAAACTTGTGAAATGGCTTCAATAGTATGTTTGCGCTCAAAAGCGTGATTATAATCTCCACTGCTGAAACTATTAAAATCAAATTCATTATCATATGCTTGTGCTGAAAATAAACGCAAATTATTAATTCGTCCATTTTTATAACCTAATATTGGTGTATCATATGGGATAGCAATAACTTTTTCGGTATTATAGTGATGAAAAATATATTGACCATCTTTTTGCTGTACATCTACACTTCCACCAAATTCCACCACAATACACTTATCAGGTTTTTTTATTTCCCATACATTTCGATTTTCCAACCATCTATCGGGATATTCAACCTGATAACCATTGATAATTTTTTGTTCAAATAATCCATAATTATATCGTATTCCACATCCATGACCAGAATAATTAGTACAGGCAAGAGAATCTAAAAATCCAGCTGCTAATCTTCCAAGTCCACCATTACCAAGCCCAGGGTCTTTTTCTATTTCTGTTACTGCTTCAAAATCATAGCCCATTTCATCAAAGGCTTCTTTTACAGTATCTAAAATATCTAAATACTCTAAATTTTTTTCCAGCATTTTACCAGTTAAAAATTCCATCGAAAAATAATAAACTTGTTTTTCATCCGATTTTTTTAAAAGTTCATTTTGCTCCACCCAACTGGGAGTAATATATTCCCTCACCATATTCCCAAGTGTTTGATATTTATCTAAAGTTGTCGTTTCATCTGGTGTATTACCCGTTTTTATTTTTAAATTATTTAAAAACTCTTTTTTAAATTCTTTTGTTGATATTTTCATATGTCTCTCATTCCTATTTTAGCGATTTGTATAACATCTCATATTGATTAGCTGAATGATCCCAGCTAACATCAGTGGACATTGATCTTTTTATCATATTTTCCCATTTTATATTGTCACGATAAAGTTCAAGTGCTGACCCAATAGTACATAACATTTCATGAGCATTAATATTTTGAAAACCAAATCCATTCCCACTATCTTCATATTTATTATATGGTGTTATCGTATCCATTAGTCCACCTGTTTGCCTCACGATAGGAATACTTCCATATCTCATAGCAATCAGTTGCCCGATGCCACATGGTTCAATTAACGAAGGCATTAAAAACATATCAGAACTAGCATAAATTCTAGCCGCCATTTGAGCATCAAAATAAATATTATCCGAAAACATCTCTGGAAAATATGAACCCATACATTTTATTTTATCTTCATATTTTTTATCTCCTGTACCAAGAACAATAAACTGCACGCCCATCTGCATTATTTCTTCTATTACTTCTAGCACGAGATCAATTCCCTTATGATCTACCAACCGTGTGACCATTGCAATAAGGGGTATATTAGCATCAATTTTCAGTCCTAACAAGCTTTGTAACATCGTCTTATTTTTCTTTTTAATATTAGAGGCATTATCAATATTATATTTTTCAAATATAAATTCATCCACACTAGGATTATATAACTGATAATCAACGCCATTTAAAATACCAATTATATCATACTGAGCAATGATCCCCTCTAACTGTTCTCCAAAATAATCATATTTTATTTCTCTAGCATAGGTCGGACTAACAGTAGTTACTTTATCGGCATATACTATCCCCATCTTCATAAAATTTATATTACCATTAAATTCTATTTTATCAGATGTTAAATAAGAATTATCAATACCATAAAAATCACAGAGCATATCAATAGGAAATATTCCTTGATATTTTAAATTATGAATAGTAAAAACTGTTTTAGTATTTGTAATTATAGAATTTTTATACATATTATCTTTTAACAATAAGGCGATAGGAGCAGTATGCCAATCATTTATATGCAAAATATCAGGTATAAATTCATCTTGACAAATAATGTCTAATACCGCCTTTGAATAAAAACTAAACCGTTCACCATCATCATAAAAACCATAGTATCCATTTCGTTTAAAATATTTTTCATTATCAATAAAATAATACATTACACCATTATATGTTGCATAAAATAAACCCGAATATTCACGTCTCCAGTTCATAGAAATATAGTCATATTTTATAAAATTTAATTCCGTGTCGATAGGTTTTGATATGCTGGAGTATTTTGGTAGTACCACCCTAACATCATGTCCCATCTTTTTTAATGCATGTGGTAAAGCATATGCCACATCGCCCAAACCACCAGTTTTTACAAAAGGAAATGCTTCTGATACGACAAATAATATTTTCACGGTTATCTCCTTATTCCACAATATGTCTTTTTTGTATTACATATGGTATACCACCATCGCCCATCAATAATTTATTATCAGCAATACTAACAGATTTATCAGCTATTATATAATTTATTTTTGCATTTTCACCAATTACAGTATCTTGCATTATGATAGAATTTCGAACATATGCCTTAGGCTTTATATGCACCCCTCTAAATATAATACAATTTTCAACATCCCCTTCGATAATACAGCCATTAGCCACGATACAATTTTTAGCAACACTACCTTTGACATACTTTGTTGGGGGTTCATCTTTAATTTTGGTATAAATTTTATTGGTATTAAATAATTGATTAAAATTATTCCGATCTAATAAATCCATATTTGCTTTAAAGTAATTACTTACAGAATTGGCAAAGCTTACACCACCGTAATAAGCATACATTCTAACATTTAATGTTGGAATAATGGAAACAAATGCTTGCCTAATATTTTTAAAGATACCTTTTTGGTAAGAATCTAATATAATATCAACTAGAAGTTCTTTTTTCATAATATAAACTTCCATGGATAAATTATATCCATCTGTCGTGCCAAAATTAATTCCCACCGCATTAACTCTACCATTATCATCTACTTCTAATGTATCAAGACCAATATAATGACTGCCTTCATTCCCCTTTTCAATAGGTTTGCCAATAATGGTAATATCTGCATTAGAATTTATATGTTGATCTACGGCATCACTAAAATCCATATTAAAAATAGCATAGCTACGAGTAATTAAAACATATTCTTGCTTACTTCGTTGTATAAATGAAATATTACTTTTAAATGTATCTAAATCTCCAAATCTTTGTATCTCAGTATCATAATCTATTGTAGGATGTATCATATATAGACCCTCACGTTTTCTATCTAAATTCCAAAATTTCCCTGAACCTAAATGATCTTGTAAGGATCTAAATTTACTTCTAGTATATACAGCTACCTTTTGCATGCCACTATGCACCATATTGGATAACATAAAGTCGATAATTCGATATCTAGCACCAAATGGAATTGCTGCAATTGGTCTCTTTGCTGCCAATCCACCGATTTTTTCTTCATTTTCAGATAAATTTATTATTCCCATTACATTTTTAGACATAAAATCCTCCTACTCTTCAAGAAAAAGCGATGTATTGGGATCGCCATATATCATAATATCACCATTTGGATCACCAATAACAGCATCTGCTTCTATTATCGTATTATCCATGACTATTGCCTTATTAATAACAGCACCTTCCTTAATAACTACCCCTGGAAATACTACACAGTCCTTTACAATTGCTTTCTTTTCGATGGTTACATTTGTAAACAACACAGAATGAACCACTTCACCTTCTATAACACAGCCTTCATTAACCAAAGAATTTTCCACTTTACTATCTTTAGACAGATAATGTGCTGGTAAATCTTGATTGGCAGTATATATTTTCCAATCTTCATCATATAAATCAAAATTTACATTTTCAGAAAGTAAATCCATATTCCCTTCCCAAAAGCTATAAATAGTACCTACATCCTTCCAGTATCCTTCAAATAAATAGCCAAACATTTTTAAACCATCACCTAGCATCTTAGGGATGATATCATGACCAAAATCATGCTCTGATTGTTCATTTAGATTATCTTCTTCTAAATATTTTTTCAGAGTCTGCCATTCAAATAAATAAATGCCCATCGAAGCAAGATTATTTTTAGGATTAGTAGGTTTTTCCTCAAATTCATAAATGGATAAATCGTCATGTGTATTTAAAATACCAAATCTAGAAGCCTCCTCATATGGCACTTTTATTACCCCAATCGTGACATCTGCATTTTTATTTTTATGTTCTTTTAGCATTTTACTATAATCCATTTTATAAATATGATCTCCTGATAATACGAGTACATACTTTGGATTATACATATCGATAAAATGAATATTTGATGTAATGGCATGTGCTGTTCCTAAATACCACTGACCACCATCTTCTGCCGTATAAGGTGGTAGCACCTCCACACCGCCATATCGTCTATCTAAATCCCATGGAATACCAATGCCAACATGGCTATTTAATACCCAAGGTTTATACTGTGTAAGTATTCCAACCGCTTCTATTCCGCTATTTGCACAATTAGATAATGCAAAATCAATGATGCGATATTTTCCACCATATGGCACCGCTGGTTTGGCTAAATTACTAGTTAAGGATTTTAATCTAGAACCTTGTCCTCCTGCTAATATCATTGCTAATAACTGTGTTTTTTGCATATTTACTCCTCTCTCAACCAGTGGGTGTACCCATAGTAAATCCATACTTAACGCACTGATATAGGCTCTAATACTATAGCAGCGAGTGGCGGTAAATCAACGGCTATCATATCCTCATTATCACATTTAAAACTATGGATAATATCACTATTCATAATACCGCTTCCATTAAATTCTATTCTATCGGAATTAAAAATTTCTTTATATGTTCCATATTCTGCATTCATAAAATCAGAACGCTGAACCACGATATTGTAATTATACCGTATAACTGGTGTAAAATTAAAAATACAATAATAATTATTACCTAAACTATCCATACGTCTAAATGCAATAATACTTTCATTATGATTATCAAATTCTATCCATTGAAATCCATCATAATCATGCTCTATTTCATATAGCTGTGGAGATGAAATATATAGATAATTAATACTTTTAAAAAAATAATTAAACTGATGATGAGCGGGATAATCTAATAAAAACCAATCCAGCTCTTTATACTCATCCCATTCGATAAACTGTGCAAATTCATTACCCATAAAATTAAGTTTTTTACCAGGATGAAGAAACTGATAGGCAATCATTGCACGTAAATTAGCAAATTTATGCCAATAATCCCCTGCCATCTTTTGTATAAGCGATTTTTTACCATGGACCACCTCATCATGTGAAAATGGCAATACAAAATTTTCATTAAAAGCATAATAAATACTAAATGTTAAAATATCTTGATGAGAACTTCTATAAATGGGATCATATGAAAAATACTCTAAAGTGTCATTCATCCAACCCATATTCCACTTATAATTAAAACCCAAACCACCATCATATACAGGATAGGTCACCATGGGATAGGCTGACGAATCTTCTGCCATCATTAATACATTCTTATATTTACCCAAAATTGTGCTATTTAACTGTTTCAAAAAATGTATGGCAGCCATATTATAATCATCATTATTAAATAAATCATATCGTCCAGTGGACATATTTTGATGTAACATATATGCTACCGCATCTATTCTCATGCCATCGATATGAAATTCTTTAAATAAGTAATTTGCCGCACTAATTAAAAATGATCGAATCTCAGGACGTGAATAATCAAAATTTAAAGTTCCCCACTGCGTGTTCTCTCGAAGATATTCATCTTCTGGTTCATATAGTGGATATCCATCATATGAGCAAAGACCATGTATATCTTTGCAAAAATGAGCAGGAACCCAATCGAGTATTACCCCTATATTATCTTGATGTAGACGATCAATAAGATATTTAAAATCCGCTGGCGAGCCATATCGGCTGGTAATAGCGTAATAACCCGTAAGCTGATATCCCCATGAACCATCAAATGGATGTTCCATAATAGGCATAATTTCTACATGAGTAAAATGATGAGATTTTAAATAAGGAATTAATACATCAACCAGTTCCAAATATGAATATGGTTGATGATGATTTTTTTTCCATGAAAGCAAATTAATCTCATATATAGATAACGGCTTTTTTAAAATATTTCCTTTTTCTCTATCAAACATCCACTGTTCATCATGCCAATGATAATTATCTTTATAAACTACGGAAGCAGTCGCTGGATGAACTTCTGCATATTTTGCATAGGGATCAGCTTTTAAAACGCTTTTACCATTAGATTGTATACAGTATTTATATAACGAACCAATCAATACCTCATCAATATACAACTCCCATATACCTAAATCACTTACTCTATTCATAGGATGAGAATCATTATTCCAATCATTAAAATCGCCCACTACATAAACACTACTGGCATGAGGTGCAAAGGTACGAAAAAATACACCATTATCAGTAGGAATCGATCCCATAAATTTATATGCATGGATATGATCACCACTATGAAATAATTTTTTATCAGAATCATCTAACATTTAATCACCATCTTATACTAATGAGTTCCCTCAATAACATTAATATTTTCATTTTTAAAGCATTGCATCATATTTTCAATAACTGGACAAAGCCTCCCATCAGGTTTACAACATACGCCCACATGAATAGCATCGGGTTTTAAGGAAATAATTTTTTCCATTTTTTCCTTATATTGTTCATCATTTTCATAATCAGCATCACATCCATTGCAGTGAAAAAATGCAATCAATTCAACATCTTGTCCAAAATAAGGTTGAAAATAGCTTTTTTTATTATTAAAAGCTTTGAAACAAGCATATCCAGTACACACTTCACTGGCTTTTAAACAAGTTAAAATAGCAATTTTCTTTTGCATATCAAAACTCCTAGTTAATTCTATATCCCGTTTCAGTATCAAAATAATGTACTGCTGTTAAATCAAAACCAAAGCTATGTTTTTCTCCACTAGCATATTGATAATGCCCAGGCATAGAAATAAGAAGTTCCTCACCATCATCTAAATGTACATATAAGGTTTTTTCTTTTCCTAGCATCTCAATTACATCAATTTGTGCCATGAAAATATCATCTTGTTTTCCACCACTTTCAAATCGTTCTGGTCTTATACCTATGCTGATTTTTTTATTAGTATACGATAATAATTTTTCTAAATCTTGAGCTAATGGTATAATTTTTATAATTTTATTATCCGATATGAACTGTGTACCATTAAAACTACCTTTTATAATATTCATCGTAGGTGAACCGATAAACTTAGCCACAAAAATATTAGAAGGTCTATTATATAAATCATCAGGAGAGCCGGCTTGTTGAATTTTACCTTCATTCATAAGTACTATTTTTGTAGCCATGGTCATCGCTTCGGTTTGATCATGAGTAACATAAATAGAAGTAGTTTCTAGTTTTTTATGAAGTCGAACTAACTCTACTCTCATATGTTCCCGCAATTTAGCATCTAAATTAGACAGTGGTTCATCCATTAAAAATACTTTGGGTTTTCTTACCATGGCACGCCCTAATGCCACACGTTGACGCTGTCCACCCGATATATCAGATGGTTTAGAATATAAGTATTGCTCGATTTGTAATAATTTAGCAGCTTCCATCACTCGTTCATTAATTAAATTTTTGGGCTGATGTCTCATATTCAGTGAAAATGCCATATTATCATATACTGTCATATGAGGATATAATGCATATGATTGAAAAACCATTGCTATATCTCTATCTTTTGGCGGAACTTTATTTACTCGCTTATCGCCAAATAATAAATCCCCTTCAGTAACAGAATTTAAACCTGCAATCATTCGTAACATGGTTGTTTTTCCACAACCAGATGGTCCAAGTATAACACAAAATTCTTTATCTTCTATTTCCAAATTGATATTTTTAAGTGTCCAATTTTCTCTACCTTCATATTTTTTACCAACATCCTTTAATATAACTTTCATTAACCCTTCACCGAACCTTTCGTAAGACCTGCCACTAATTGATTTCTGAGTGCGACAAATAAAATAACAATAGGAATTGCAGTAAGCAGTCCACCTGCTGCAAATGCTGGTTGATTAATTGTTTTTGGATCATTAATCAAAGTAAATAAACCAGCTGCTAAAGTATAGGATTGTGTGCTGGTTAATAAAACCTTTGGTAGAAGATAATCCATAAAAGGTAAAATAAATGACCATAAACCAATAATAGACAGTATAGGTCTAGCTATAGGCATTATTATTAGTTTATATATCTGAAAATTATTACAACCATCTATTCGTGCTGCATCATCTAGTTCGCTCGAAATAGAATCTAAATATCCTTTTAAAATAAAGGTATTACCTGCAATACCAGTTCCAGCATATATTAATATTAACATCATCTGTCTGTTAAAAAATGGTAGTATACTAGAAGCTATTGAATGCATGGTAAAATATGCTGTAATACCTGCAAAGGCTGGTATCGTCTGTATCAACATAATTGCCATAAGAGATGATTTTTTGCCAGTAAATTTATATCTCGAATAGGCATATCCCGTAAAACTTACGATAATAAGCACTACTATGGCAGAAGCAATCGCAATAATAATAGTATTCATAACCCAATTTAAATAATAAGTTTCAGTAAACAAATATTTAAAATGCTTCATAGAAAATTCAAATTCATCATTTAATATTAAGTACTTAAACTGCTTTCCATTAAATGCTGATAGTAGCATTTGGTATAGTGGCCAAATAATCATTAAACTCCACAACCCAAGTACGACATATACCAAGATCAACATGAATTTTGCACTCATAGTAAGTGGCTGTTTATCTGAAAGATAAAGTTTTTTCTTTTTCATTATCCTTCCTCCTTAAATGACTTAGAATTTTTAAAACCTATAAAGGCAAATATAATCAATCCAAAGGAGATGACAACCGTAATAGCGGCACCAATGGCTTGATATTGATTCACCATAATTAGTTTATATACATAGGAAATAAGTAAGTCAGTTGTACCTGCTAAATTACCATATTCCATAGGGTTAAAAGGTCCGCCTTCATTAAATAAATAAATAATAGAAAAATTATTAAAATTAAATGTATATTGCGATACTAATAATGGGGCGGTTTGGAATAATACCATAGGCAATGTAATATATCGTAATTTTTGCCAACTGCTCGCACCATCTATGGATGCCGCCTCATATAAATCAGCGGGTATGGCTTGTAACACACCTGTTGAAAGCAAAAATATATATGAACTTCCAAGCCAAGTTTGCAGAAGTATTAACACCATCCTTGAATAAAAGGGATCACTTTTTACAACAATATCAAATCCAATATATGTGTTTAATAAGCTAGTGATAATTCCATTTTGTGAAAACATAATACTAAAAAACATAATCGTAATAAAAGCAGGTACAGCCCACGGTAATAAAAACACTGAGCGAAAAAATAATTTTCCTTTAATTCTTTCATTATTAACGATAACAGCTAATAAAAAACCTACGATGATTGGCAAAGTTGTGGCAAAAATAGTCCACAGCAGCGTCCAACCTAGTATTTTCCAAAATGCTGTTCCTGCAATTCCAGAACCTGTGGCAATTAATTTATAATTTTCAATTCCAGCCCAGATAAACTTAGATTGATGTTTTGGATCCATATTCGTAAATGATAATAATATGGTAGTGGCAATAGGAACTAGTACAATAAATATAATTACGATAAGAGCAGGCAAAGACACCATATAAGGAAATCCATCTTGCTCTATTTTATTTTTTGTATCTATCCATCGATTCGCTCGAATTCCGTTGATACTATTTTTTTCTACAGTACGAACATCATGAAAACTTAATATATAAATTACAAAACTAAACAAAAGCAAAAATATCGATACGATCCCTTCTATCATATAAATTAAAGATTTATCAATTTTTTTACCACCTGCCGCTAGACTGATCAAACCGAATATCCCATTTCCTTGATAATTACCATGTCCCAATACATAGGGAATAGCTATAAAATAGATAAATAAAGAACCCAGTCCAAATAAAATAGCCTTAATAAACTGTTTATTCAATAATTGGCCTATTCCCGGAAATAACATGGATATATAACTATTTCTTGGATAGATTTTTTGCACTTCTATTGGTGTTTTTCTCATGATATCTGAAATATTCGATTCCAAAACTTTTAAATCACGCTTGATATCATATTTTAATTGATATGTTAATGCTTTAATGTTAGCTTTTAGACCTGTCTTTTTAGAATTAAATTTATTGATATTCAAGATATCTTTTTTTTGTCTTTTTATCGCTTTAACTGCATTGATATATGCGGTCTTGGAAATAAGCCCATTATGATATTTTGTTTTTACCGCTATAATATCTTGTTTTAGTTCATTATTTAAACGATTTTTTAACGTTTTATGCTGTGCTTCTATTTTATTTTCATCATCCTCAGAGATGTTTTGAAGTTCTATTTGAGCCTGTTGTAAACATAGTTTAATTTGCTGATAATTTTTAAGAATAGAAGGAATTTCTTTTAGTTCTTGTACAGCAATTTCATATTCTAACTGAGCATCATAACTTAACTGTATATATGATTTATAAAAAGTCTCTTTTCTTTTAGCAATTTCTAGTCTTTTTATTAATCTTTTTTCTTTTGAATCATATGTAGCAGTATCAAGATTTATACTTTTAATTTGTTTTTTTAAATCACTCATAAATTTGGTATGATTAGCTTTATATTTTTGCATATCATCTAAATAATTTCCCAACTCCTGCGAAGAAATATCATTATTCAAATAATATAAAATTTGTTTGTTTTTTCTAACGCATTTATCGCCATATCGATTATATAAATACGGTTGATAATTTTTCATATTCACCTCCACAAAAAGTAAGTATTTTTATTTATTAAATGATAAAAAAACTAATATCATAACATGGATAATATATAAAATAGCAGTCATGTTATTAAGAATTATCATTCCGTAAAATGAATATCCTGCTCCTGATAAATTTAATATCATCCACATAAAAATATATATTCCAGATACCTTGTTTTTTTTTAATTCAAAAATAGAATACAGTGAAAAAACCATCGGTATTATTATATTTATGCTATATTGTATTAAAATTGCACTAATATAATTATCATAACTCAGTGATTTATCATTTATCGTTTGCATACTACTCGCCATATAAATGGCATTTAATGATAAACTTAAAATAATAATAGATGAAATAATAATTATTAATATTAATATTCTACTTTTCATAATATACCATAATCATAAGTCCTAAAAAATGCAGGATAAGACAACCCTACCCTGCATAGTATGTGTTAGTTAGCTTAGTTATTTGCCATCATTGATTGGAAAGAAGCTTGAACTTGTTGATATGCCTCTTGCGCACTGGCTGGCTTTAAAGAAGTCCATGACAAGATAGCATTTTGCCATGTATCCCACACAGCACCCCATTCACTAAACAACGGTCTAGCAGGTGCATTTTTAAATGATTCTAAAGTTGCTAAAATAACTTTTTTATCAACATCAGAAAGATCTGAACTATCATATACTGCGCCATCAACATTTTCTAAAATTTTACCAGTTGATTTAAAGAAATCAACAGCATATTCTGGATTCACTATTTCAGCAATAATATCTTGTGCAATGTCCATTTTAACAGGATCATCTTCAATTCGAGCATTAATACCAAGAGCCCAACCGCCTTGCCAATGTTTTAACGGCATGCCATTTACAGTCACACTGCCAATGGATAAAATATCTAAATCATTAGCATTATCACCCACTACCTTTGATAAATTGGGTGTAGACCAAGGTCCTTCAATTCTAAGAGCGGCAGCATTCCCTGTTTTAAAGGCAGTATCCATATATCCCCAGGCTGCATCCTTATCCCATAACGATGTACCAAGTTCATCGTGCTTTTTCCAATAATCATAAAGAGCAGTAAATACAGCTCGTTTTTGTTCTGGTAAATCAGCCCAATCAGCAGTCAAATCAGAACGAAATCCGCCATCAGTTTTTTCTAATAACTCAATATCAGCAGCATTGGTCAATGCAACGGCAAACCAAGCATTAAATACAGGAAGTAGCATGGTTTGACCATTATCTAATGTTGTAAATTCTACTTTATTATTCAGATCGAGACCATTAGCATTTGCATTAGCTTTATTAACAAATAAAATCAACGTTTCAATATTCATTGGAAAACCTAAGTAATGATCGTCGACTTTAAGATTACCACCAAAACCTTCTTCATAAGAATTCCCTTGATATCCACCAACTTTTTGGGCAATAGCTGGACCATCAATAAATGCAAGCGCTTCTTTTTGACTTAAACCAGCTAATCTATCTGCTGGATATGCAAATACATCTGCAATATCTTCATTAGTAACATCTGTTGCATCAAGAGAATCTAAATGATCAAATGATGACACCACATTTAAAGAAATATCAGCATTTGGATATTTTTCTTTTACTCGAACTAATGCCTTTTGATAATAATCTTTCCACCCTTCTTCTGCTTGTACGGTTAAACTAACCGTTTCATTATCCATTTTTGCCGTTTCTTCTTTTGCCGTTTCATCATTGTTATTACTTTCTGATGTAGAATCTCCACCACAGGCTACTAATGATATAACCATTGCCAACACCACTAATACCATTAAAAATTTTTTCATAATTTCCTCCCTTTGTTAAGCTATGCTTACCTATATAATTAATCGCCTTCTGTAATATGCCAGATATCACTATTATATTCATTAATAGTCCTATCTGATGAAAAATATCCAGATTTGGCAATATTAATTATCATTTTTTTGCCCCAAGATTCTCTATTATGATAATCTTGTATCATTTTATTTTTTACCCGAATATAATCCTTAAAATCTAAAAATGTCATAAACCAATCTTTAGTTAAGAATTCATTATATAAGCGGGTTAAACATATTATATCACCTACTTCACTCATGGTATCTGATATGATAAAATCTACCACATTTTTAAGAATGTCATCATTGTCATAATAATATTTTGATTCATAATCTGCCATAGCATAACGCTCTATCACGTACTTGCTGTTTTTTCCAAATATATAAATATTTTCATCACCCACTGCATCTCGTATTTCTATATTTGCACCATCTAAAGTTCCTAAAGTAATGGCACCATTTAACATCAATTTCATATTTCCAGTTCCAGATGCCTCTTTTGAAGCCAGTGAAATCTGTTCTGAAATATCGCATGCTGGTATTAACTTTTGTGCATAACTTACATTGTAATTTTCTACCATAACAACTTTGATGTGTTTATTTACTGTTTTATCATTATTAATTAGTTCTTGTAATGATAAAATCAAATGGATAATATCCTTTGCCATAATATATGCTGGTGCTGCCTTACCCCCAAATATGCATGTGATAGGATGTGGCGGATAATTACCTTTTTTGATTTCAAGATATTGATAAATTACATATAATGCATTGAGTTGCTGTCTTTTATATTCATGTATTCGTTTAATTTGTATATCGAAAATAGAAGATTCATCAATAGGAATATTTTCATGTTGCAGTATATAGTTTGCTAGATTTTTTTTATGATATTGTTTAATGGATTGTATTTTATGAATAATTCTAGGGTTGTTAGCAAATCCTACTAATTTTTCAAGTTCGGTAGCATTATACATAAACTTTTCGCCAATCAGTTCTTTAATCATATGATTTAATGGAGGATTACATGCTATAAGCCATCGTCTAAATGTAATGCCATTGGTTTTGTTATTAAATTTATAAGGATATAAATCATAAAAGGGTTTTAATTCTTCATTTTGTAAAATCTGTGTATGCAATTCAGCAACCCCATTTACACTAAATGAAAAATGTATTGCCATATGTGCCATGTGAATGAACTGATCCTGCGATATAATATGAACACTTCTGTCATGATATTTATTTTTTATCATATCATCTAATTGTTGTATAATAGGCACTAAATTTGGTACCACTTCTTGTAAAAATTTCAGTTCCCATTTTTCAAGAGCTTCTGATAAAATCGTATGATTGGTATAGGCAACCGTTTTAGTAACTAGTTCAGTAGCCATATTAAAATCAATTCCACGAGCTATTAGTAAACGTATTAATTCTGGTATTATCATAGCGGGATGTGTATCATTAATTTGGATGACCACATACTTAGGAAAGTCTAGTAGCGAATGTCCTTGCTCCTCTAATTCTTGTAAAATCAACTGGGCAGATGTACTAACTAAAAAGTATTCTTGATAAATTCTTAATTTTCTGCCATCATCATCTGAATCATCAGGATATAAAAATAGACTTAAATTTTTATTAATGTCTTTTTTATTAAAATTAATGCCATTATTAACTATCGTTTCGTCCACTGTATCAATATCAAATAAATTTAAATTATTATAGCCTGCATCATATCCAATAATCGGCATTTGATATAATCTCGCTTTAACGGATAAATTTGAAAACTTTACGAAAAAAACCGTATCTGTCTTACACAAAAAATTTGTTTTATCCAACCATTTATCTGGTATTTCCCACTGCTTATTTTCGTTAAATTGTTGTTTAAACAGACCAAAATGATAGTTAATACCAACGCCAGAACCATTGAATCCTAATGTAGAAATAGAATCTACAAAACAAGCTGCGAGCCTACCTAAACCACCATTACCTAGTGAAGGTTCATTTTCAAAAGTTTCTAGCTCTGATATATCTATCTTTATCTCTGATAAAATCTGATTTATTTCATCATATAATCCTAAATTAATGAGATTATTAACTAATAATTTGCCTACTAAAAATTCTGCTGAAATATAATATAATTTTCTAGTTGAGTGTATCTGTTTTCGTTTATAAATTGTATTTTTTGTAAAGTTCATTAATACATCGAACACTTCATTTTGTGTTAAGTCGGACATCGTCTTATGATATAACTCATAGGATATATTATCTAACTCTTTTTGTACCGCTACCTTTAAATTATTATTCATTGTAACCTCTTATACCGTTAGATCTATTTGTTTTTGTCAGTATATTCTTTATGATATGTTTTCTTTGTTTTAACTGCTCTAGCGATGTTAATTTATAAGACCAATTATCATCGGTAACAGTACCGGGAGTATTGATACGTGCCTCATCGCCTAATCCTAAAAGATCAGCTACTGGAGCAATCGCATAATCAGCGATATTAGAAAACATCACTTCCAAATAGCAAAGTTCTATATTCGAGAAACTTGCACCACATTTTTTCAAAAGTTGTAAAATACTTTTTTGTTTTTGTAAACATTGAGATTCAAAATAAGCTTTAATCGTAGTATTATCATGTGTACCAGTATATAATACAATATCCTTATTTGTATTGTACCTTTCACCAAGTTCATCAGGGTTAAAAGTAAATTGCATTATATTCATACCCATTAAATGAAATTCATCACGCAGTTTATGAACCTCAGGACGTAAATCTCCTAGATCTTCTACCACAATCTGAATATCTGGTAATTCCGAAGCGATTTTACGAAATAAACTTCGACCTGGTGCCATAATCCACTCACCTTTTATAGCAGTTTTATTAGATGCTTTAATCTTCCAATAAGTATCAAATGCCCTAAAGTGATCTATTCTGATAATATCATATAATTTTGCATTATAAAATAATCGATTAATCCAGTATTTAAAATCCGTCTGTTTTATATAATCCCAATCATATAATGGATTGCCCCATCGTTGCCCTTTTTTATTAAAATAATCAGGAGGAACACCCGCCACAAAACTTGGTCTAGCATTTTTATTTAATAAAAAACATTTCTTATCCTGCCATACATCAGCACTATCATATCCTACATAAATTGGAATATCTCCTAAAATCTTAATTGATTTATCATGAGCATAGGACTTTAATTTCATCCATTGCTTATAAAAAATATATTGTATAAATAAGTGATAATTAATACTTTGTTGAAACTTTATCATATCATCATTGTCTAATTCAATTTTATCAACCGTATTTTGATATCTTTCCCAGTATTTATATCGTTTATTCCAATGATCCCATGATTTTTTAAAATGATTTTTTAAGGTAATAAAAACAGCGTAATTATATATGTCATTGGTTTGAATAAATTGGCTAAATTCTCTATATAAGTTATGCTCTACATTACTATCATCTAATACTTCTGATTTATTTTGTATAAGTTCACAATAACAATTATATTTTTGTATAAACTTATTAAATGCCATTTTTAGATATCGTTGCTTATACGCCCTAGTAACATCATAATCAATCCTACTAGTTTGCGGAATGTATTCTGGTAATTCTTCCAACAATTTATTATTATATAAATATTCTAAATCAATATATATTTCATCCCCAGCATAAGATGAACACGGTTTATATGGAGAATTAGCCTCACCTAGTGGGTTAAGAGGAAGTATCTGCCACAGTTTAAATCCCATATCAGATATAATATCAATAAATTCATAGGCTGATGAGCCAAAATCGCCTATACCATAGTCACCATTTAATGCCGATACTGGAAGTAGAACCCCCGCTAATCTCATATACTCCTCCATTTTACATGCTATCTTTATCTCTTAGTACTATACCCATAAACTTTCTTCACTAACAATAATAAATTATACTCGAACAGTTTCCTAGCCAACTAAGATATTTAATGATATAATAAACGATGTTATTTAAAATATGATAGATAGGGAGATAATTATGGTTTTTGTAATTTTAGCACATGGATTTGAAGATATTGAAGCTATTAGCGTGGTAGATATTTTAAGGCGTGCCGATATGGACGTTAAAATGGTTTCAGTAGATGGTGAATTGTCTGTAACATCTGCACATGGCATTACCATTCATGCTGATATGCTGATAGAAGATGTAAAAAAAGAAGATGTAGAACTTATTGTTCTTCCTGGCGGCATGCCGTGCACCGAAAATTTTATCGGTTGTACCATTTTGGGCGATTTAATAAAAACATCTTACGCTGATGGTAAGTTAATCGCTGCTATTTCATCAGCACCATGGGTATTGGCACATCTTGGTTTATTAGCTGGAAAACGAGTGGTCAGCCATCCAGATTTTAAAGATAAATTAACGGATGCAGAAATTTTACCTGAAATAGTCGTTCACGATGGTCAATTTATCACATCGCAAGGTAGCGGAACAGCACTGCACTTTGCCTATAAAATAGTGGAAGTTCTTAAAAATAAAACAGCTTCTGATAAATTAAAAGATGAGATGTTAGTACCTCTTTTCTTTTAATCTTTATCCTTTTAATAATATACATATAAACTCCCTCTATATAAAATAGAGGGAGTTTATATGTATTCATATTTATAGTTACTAATATATCGGTATAAAATTATTTAAAAAATCTAGGCTTAGCATAAATACATATGGTGCTGTAAAAACAGCCATCGCTAAACAAATACTATGTTGCTGTTCATTACTTATATCTGCCTTGTTAAAAATAAATTTTTTATTAAAGAAATAAATTAAATATCCAGTTATAATTACAACCATCATCATAATAATAGCTGTAATAGGACTATTCATTGGCTTATAGTGTAATAAATCTAACACTGGAAATACCTGTTCTAATTGTAAAATTAGAATAATAAGTACAGCACCAATCACATCTGCTAAGTAGCCAAAAAATACTATTTTTAAAATATAATTTTGATAAATAGTAAATTTATTACTAATATTTAATCTATATAAAGCGATAATAAGCACTACGCTGTCTATCACAAAATTAAATGGAATAGTGATTATCCAAAGTGGTGGAAAAAGCAACATCCCCCATATAGGGAAAATCATATTATAAATTTTGATATGTCTATTATTCATAGGATATTCCTTCTATTAATTATTTCATCCATAAACAAAATTTACTTATTTATCCGATGACAAGTACTTTACCCCTAATAAATCATTGGGCATATATTGTTGTTTTACATAATGATTTTCAAAATCATGCGGATATTTATATTCCTGCCCTTTTAAACCTTCTTTTTCTATTTTCATACTCTGCGAAGTCATATCTCTTAGATGATATGGTACAGAACCTCCACGACCTTTTTTTACATCTGCCAGCGCTCTATTAATCGCCACATAGGAATCATTTGATTTTTTGGCATATGCTACATAAACCGCTGCCTGAGATAATATAATTCCACTCTCTGGCATGCCAATCATCTCCACTGCTTGCATCGCAGAATTTGCGATAATAAGCGCCTGTGGATCAGCATTACCAACATCTTCGGATGCACATATCACAATTCGTCTAGCAATAAATTTGGGATCTTCTCCCCCCGCTATCATTCTAGCTAGATAATGAACTGTGGCATCCGGATCTGAACCACGCATTGATTTGATAAATGCAGATGTAATATCATAATGACTATCACCTGCTTTATCATAAAATATTCCCTTATTTTGAACACAATTTTTAATCACTTGTTCATTAATCGTAATCGTTTCATCTACCTGTTCGGCTGTCATAACAGCTATTTCTAGGGTGTTCAAGGCACGACGAGCATCTCCAGCACATAAATCATATAGCGTGATATAAGCATCTTCTTTCATTTCAATATTAAATATACCCAGACCTCTTTTTTCATCAGTGACAGCTCTATATAAAATCATTTTCACATCGTCATAAGTAAGTGGCTTTAATTCAAATAGCATAGACCGAGAAATTAGGGCTTTATTTACCTCATAGTATGGATTTTCTGTAGTAGCACCAATTAAAATAAGCACACCTTTTTCCACATATGGTAATAATGCATCTTGTTGTAATTTATTAAATCGATGAATTTCATCAATAAATAAGATGGTTCTCTTTCCATGCATGGAAAGACTTGCCTTTGCTTGACCAACAATTTCTCTTAATTCCTTCACTCCTGAACTAACTGCATTTAATTCTACGAAATTAGACTTTGTACTGCCTGCAATAACTCTAGCAATACTAGTTTTACCACTACCTGTTACCCCATAAAAAATCAAAGAACTCAATATATCTTTTTCTATTAATTTTCTAAGAATCGTACCTTCACCAATCACATCTCTCTGTCCTATAAATTCAGATAATGTGGTCGGTTTCATACGCTCTGCTAAAGGTGCTTTTTTAGATAAAACATTTTCTTCTAAACTTTGAAATAAATTCATTTTTCCTCCATTAATCCTTGCCATTTAATGTATACATCATCATTTCTAATCTATTTTGTATTTCCTATATTTATATCATATAATATTATTATACTGTTTTTTTCAGAAGTAGTGCAACAATTTTTAATTTGAAATCTCGTTACATTTTTCTTAATTTTCATCAATTACCCTCTGCATAAAATATACAATAAATAAAAAAGACAAGTTTTTTTATATGCTTACTTGTCTTTTTTATAGATATATTTAGTTTTTTGTACATTATCTAATTTTTACTTACTTTGATATCATCCAATAACAACCTATACATAATATATTATAATTTGAAGTTAGAAACCTCATTTTGTAATTCACTAGCTATTTCTGATAAATGACCACTCGCTGATGAGATATCATTAATGGACTGCGTCTGTGTTTCAACACTGGCACTAGCTGCTTCAGTTGTAGCAGCATTTTGTTCTGCTATAGCGGATAGATTTTGAATCACTCCTATAATCTGAGTATTTTTTTCTTCTATTGTTCTAGAATTATTATTGATGGTTTCTACTACCAATTTACTTTTTTCTACTGCTTGCTCAATATCATTAAATTTATTTTGGGTAATCACCGTTTGATTGTCTTGTACTTCCACTATTTTTGCTATATCCGTCATGATATTAACAGCACTTTGCGATTTCTCTTTTAACCCTAAAATAATAGCTCTAATTTCATCTGTAAACTTTGTACTATCCTCTGCTAATTTTCTAATTTCCTCAGCAACTACTGCAAATCCTTTACCAGCATCGCCTGCTCTAGCTGCCTCACTCACTGTTGATATGTAGGGGAATTACCCTATACTACCCACGAACTTATATATTATATTGATTTTTTGTATTTTTTCTCCGTTTATTGTTTCTTTT
>PDWI01001962.1_pt1 | contig 31779 bp, 31 predicted proteins | sample 1430891 | NCBI WGS metagenome assembly PDWI01 (sample SAMN01162508, study PRJNA174530) | Oral metagenome, whole genome shotgun sequencing project. | biome: Marine environment; feature: Marine mammal; material: Swab sample of the gingival sulcus; isolation source: swab sample of gingival sulcus... | reverse complement strand
ATTGGTAAAGTTATAAAAGAGTATGATGATGTGTTATTTTTAGTTGATAGTGTTTCATCACTTGGTGGACATAAAATTGAGACTGACAAGTGTGGAATAGATATGCTTGTTACTTCAACTCAAAAATGTTTAGGTTTACCAGCTGGTTTAGCAATAGCGGCTGTAAGCGAAGCTGCTTATAATAGAGCGAAAACAGTTGAATTTAGAGGTTTTTACTTTGACTTGGTAAAGATCTATGATAAAGTCGTTAAAAACTATCAGTATCCATCGACACCTTCTCTTGAGCATATGTTTGCGCTTGATTATCAGTTGGATAAAATACTTAATAAGGAAGGCGCTGATAGTCGTTTTGCGAGACATTTAGAAGGAGCAAATTTTGTAAGAGAGTGGGCAGAAAAATATTTTGAACTATTTGCAGAGGAAGGTTATCGGTCAAATACAGTTACATGTATAAAAAATACTAGAAATATTGATGTAAAGGAACTAAACGCTGAGCTAGCTAAGAGGGGATTTGTTATTAGCAATGGCTATGGACCTTTCAAAGATATAACGTTTCGAATTGCTCATATGGCAGAGACTACAGTAGATGATTTAAAAGAACTTACGAAAAATATTGAAGAAGTGTTAAATCTAGGAGGAAAGTAATGCGTATACTTGCAAACGATGGTATCGACGCAAAGGCTAAAAAAAGTCTTGAAGAGATGGGGATAGAAGTTGATATTAACCATTATGACGGCGAAGAGTTAGTAGAAAATCTAAAAAAATCAGATGTTGTTGTTATTCGATCAGCAACAAAAATTAGAGAAGATTTAATCGATAAAGTGAAAGACTCTAATTTAAAACTTATCATAAGAGCTGGCGTTGGAATCGATAATATCGATCATGAATATGCTAAAAGCGTAGGAATTGATGTTACGAATACACCTTCTGCATCAAGTGAAGCAGTTGCAGAATTGGCGTTAACTCATATGTTGATTCTTTCTAGAAATCTTCATAAATCAAACCGAAGTGTTGCAGAAGGTAAGTGGCTTAAAAAAGAATACAAGGGAACTGAAATACCAGGCAAAACGTTAGGTTTAATTGGTTTTGGCAGGATTTCAAAGGCATTAGCTAGAAAAGCGGGGGCACTTGGAATGAATGTAATCTACACCAGAAGATCTGGAAAAGATGATAGTTTCCCTGATTCTAAATATGTTGACATGGAGACACTGTTGAAAGAGTCTGACTTTGTTTCGCTTCATATTCCAAAGACATCAAGTGAGGCGCTGATTGGTAAAAAAGAATTAGAGATGATGAAAAAAACAGCATATATTATCAATACTGCTAGGGGTGGTTTGATTGATGAAGCTGCTCTAGTTAGCGCACTTGAAAACGGTGATATTGCCGGTGCTGCGCTCGATGTGTTTGCCAATGAACCAATCGATAATGAAATAATTTATAACTGTGATAACATATCATTTTCACCTCATATCGGAGCATCAACCAAAGAAGCGCAGTCTAGAATAGGTGATAATATTATTAGTATTATAAAGGAGAGGTTTTATGTCAATAGTTAGACCATTTAAAGCGGTAAGACCTAATGATGAGGTTTATGATAAAGTTGCATCCCTTCCATATGATGTAATGAATCGAGAAGAAGCAAAGAAGCTTGCAGAAGGAAATGAGCTTTCTTTCTTGCATGTTGTAAGAAGTGAAATTGATTTACCTGATAGTGTCAGCGCTTATGATGAATCGGTTTATGAAAAGGCAAAGGAGAATTTATATAATTTTATTGAAAACGGCACTATGCTTCAAGATGAAAAACCAATGTATTATATCTATAGACAGATAATGGATGGCAGAGTTCAAACAGGTCTTGTAGCAACAACATCCATTGATGAGTATATGAATAATAAGATTAAGAAGCACGAACTGACAAGAGAAAAGAAGGAAAAGGATAGAATAAATAATTTCTATTACACGAATGCAAATACAGCGCCTATTTTTCTAACGTATCGATATAATGAAACCATTGATGCTATCATGAACCAATGGATTAAATTTAATAAACCAATTAACTCGTTTATTAGCAAAGACAACATAACGCATTATATATGGAAAATAGATAGAGATGATGTGATTGAAACCATAAGAACAGAATTTGAAAAAATTGATTCTTTGTATATAGCGGACGGTCATCACAGAAGTGCTTCAAGTGCGAAAGTGGGTCTTAAAAAAAGAGAAGAAGAAGGGAATCATTCAGATGCGGAATACAATTATTTTATGAGTGTTCTTTTCTCAGACAAGGATTTATTTATAATGGATTACAATAGAGTGGTTAAAGATTTAAATGGTCTGACAAGTGACGAGTTTATGAAAGCCATTAAAAACGACTTTGATGTAAACGAAGTGAAAGAACCATACAAGCCTTGTTCAAAGTATCATTATGGTATGCTCTTAGATGGCAAATGGTATGAACTAGTTGCTAAGAAAAATATTATTCCAGATGATATAGTGGGTTCACTTGACATCAGTGTTCTTCAAAATAATCTCTTAGATAAAATTCTAGGCATAAAGGACCCTAGAACCGATGATAGAATTGATTTTATCGGTGGAATTAGAGGCCTTAAAGGACTTGAAGAAAGAGTCAACAAGGATATGAAAGTAGCATTTAGTATGTATCCAACAACAATGGATGAACTGTTAAGTGTTGCTGATAATAACCTTATCATGCCACCAAAATCTACTTGGTTTGAACCAAAGCTTAGAAGTGGTTTATTTGTACATTTACTGAAATAGTGTTGGATCTAACGTAGGAATTCAGTGAAGTCGTGTGAAATTACTGTTTTACACGGCTTTTTTAGTTAAATAAATAGAATATGGAATGATTTTAGCTGGAAAGCATTTACTAAATGGGAAGGAGTAGCAATGAAAAAAAATATTTTAGATGTTGTAACTATCTTATTTGTTTCTTCAATAGTTTACCTTTTTTATACGGCCGTAGTCAACGTGGGGGCTCTAATGCAAATAATTGGACTATGGCTAGCGATATTTGCTAGAAATTTCAGTATTACTTATTTTGTAACAACGGAAGATATGTGTTATGATACTTAAATAAGAAAGAGGTAGGTATGATATTAGAAGAATTTGATCCAGTAAAGAAAGCTATAATTAATCCAGAACATTATGCACAAAAAGTTGACGGTATTGCTAAAATTGCGATTTCATGTTTTTCTAGTATTACGTTTGACCGACTTGTTCAGCAGCTTGATGTAGAGGAGATATTTAGGATTGGCACGGCAAGTTGCAAATCCCCTGTATATAAAGCAAGTTATAAAGGCAGAGAAATTGTGCTGTTTAAGTCTCTTGTTGGCGCCCCCGTTTGTGTGGGAGGGCTTGAAGAGGTTAGCGCACTAGGTGTAGAAAAATTTATTTTATTTGGTACATGTGGCGTGCTAGATAAAAATATAAAAGATTGTTCTATCATAATACCTACATCAGCTCTAAGGGATGAGGGAACGAGTTATCACTATGCAAAGAGTTCAGATGAAATAAGGGTTAATACCAAGTATGTTGATGACTTTGTAGAGATACTTAAGTCCCATAATGTAGACTACCAATTAGGTAAGGTGTGGACTACGGATGCTTTTTATAGAGAAACACCAAAAAAAGTACAGAAAAGAAGAGAGAGTGGATGCAACTGCGTTGATATGGAGTGTTCAGCTGTGGCCGCTTTTGCCCAGTTTAGAAATGTCGATGTATTTCACTTTTTCTATGCAGCGGATAACTTAGATTCAGTAGAGTGGGATAAAAGAAGTCTTGATAATAATGACTTTCTTCTTGAAAAGGATAGGATAGCAGTTCTTGCACTTGAACTAGCATTAGAAATATACGAAAAATAAAACACCAGATTTGGTGTTTTTATTTTCCTATAATGTTTCTTTTATATACGATATAATTCTTCTTAAGGTCAATTACTTTTCTACTAAGTTCTAGCTGTAAATCACTAACAGTATTATACTCTTCTTTGTCCATGGTTTCATAGATTTTAGTAATAAGACTCTTGCTATCAAAAGAGTCCTTCATAATAGCCATTATATCTGAATAGATTGATTTCCAACGAACTTTATCGAGTTGTGAAAACAGCTCTTTTTGATGAAGAGGTACCATTTGCCTTAATACATCAATGGTATTTGGTATAATTCTACCAGTAAGTTCTGTTAGCCAAGCGCTCTGAATGCTTGCGATATAAGAGTCAATAATCTTCTCTGTAAATATATCATCTTGCGTTAATAATTTTGTATCGCTCTTATTGAATTTTAATATATTTTCATAGACGCTTTGAGGTGGTTTAGAGAACAATTCATTTCTCTCTTCTTCCGTATAATCTTTAAATAAATTCTTCTCACATCGATACTCTCTGTCTTTTAACAGGTAGCTAGCGTCTTCTCCATACTTTTTACTGATTTCCTTAAGGAGTGTTTCTTCACTGACATCTTTAGCATAGCTCATACCATCCATCATACTTGCAACTGATGAGGCAACTGTAAGGTAAGAATTGCTTCCAGGGTTTGGGCTTCTGAGTTCAAATCTAGTTGCTAAGGTGTTATCTAAATCCCTTATTAGAGCAATCAAAATGGTTCTGTTTCTCGATGGAATTGTGGGTGAATGTCCTAGGGAGCATGTAGTACAAACAGGTGCTTCAAAACCAGGTTTTAAACGATTAAAAGAGTCATTATTGCTTGAGATAAACGGATTAATCAAATCATAGTTTTTAAGTATTCCCATGAGCGCACCATAACCAAATCGATTTAAAAAGTCTTTTTCCATATCATGTGGTGAGAAAAGATTTAGCACTCTTTTATCTGTTTTTATTGTTATTCCTATATGGTGGTGTTCTCCGCTTCCTGCAACCCCATCAATAGGTTTTGCTTTAAAGGTTACATCAAGACCATTTGAGGCAAACACATCACTTATAATGTCTTTTGCAATCCATTCATTATCAATCGATTGAATGGCATTGTCATATTTCCAGTCGATTTCGACCTGTTCCATATGAGAATAGTCATTGCTTCCATTTAGAGAAGAGACGACGCCACCAACTTCCTTATGAGCCATTTCTGGTTCAAAACCACAGTTTTTGAGCTCCATCATAGATTCTTCCATTGCTCGTCTAAGTTTACCATATGGTCTTTTCCAGTACTGTTCTTTTAATTCTTGAGAAACGAACAGACTTTCTTCATCTTTTGTAACATATGGTGAGTACACCCAAAATTCAAGTTCGGTTGCTGTGGTAAGACGAACTTCTTCAATTGTTTCATCATCAGATAATGATATTATATCTCTATATTTTTTATTTTTTAAGGTTTCTTTAACATAGTTCTCTAATGTGTTTACAGCTCTATAAAGGACACCTCTAGACCCAACTCTAATGCCATCATGTACTAGAAAAGAAGGAATGAGCAGTGTGCCAATTCTATTGTCATTTTCATCAAAATATGTTCTAGAATAGTCGATAACCCACTTAACATTACGGTCAGGTAGGATGTCCACTTTACCATTATTAATATCAGCTATCTTTGGTAAGCTAACACTCGATCCATCGGTTTGAATCCCTTTTTCCATAAATTTATCATAATTTTCTATAAACAGGTCGATAGGTATTCTTTCATCGGTTCGGTTGTTTGCTAAATCGACAGTGACAAACGAAACGAATTTAATGTTTTTGTTATTATTTAATATTTCTATTATTTCTTTTTTCGATAATTTTTTTGTATCAATGTAGTAAGTCATTTGTTTCTCCTCTTGTATTATATATACCGACAATCATCACTAATAAGAAAATAGCAATAAATACGCCGAGTAGTGATCCAAATTTAAAACCTAAGTATATGGCTATCAGTGTGAGCAGTGGGTTAATACCAAGTGATTTTCCAACAATTCTTGGTTCTACCATTTGCCGAGTTATTATAACTAAAATATAGGTTATAAAAATTATGATAGCTACATAAAAGTTTCCCGTAATTATGTTATAGAGCGATATAGGTATCAGGAAAGCGCCACTACCAATGATTGGTAGTGCGTCTGCTATCGCTATAATAATTCCCAGAAGGAGCCAATAATTATATCCAGCAATTAGAAGTCCAACAGAACATATTACAGATGAAAACATTATTATAATTAGCTGTGCTTTAAACCAAGAACGCATACCAATAAACGCAGAACTCTTTAGTTTGTCTATCGTCGTTTTAACTATTGGTAAATCGTTAATTATTTTCCTAAAGAATGCGATTACTTTTTCATACTCTATTATTGTAAAGAAGGATGCAATGATGGTAATGATAATATAAAGTCCTGCTTTTGGTAGATCTTTTGCATAGGAGAATATATATTTCCCGATTGTCAGTGAATTTTCAGAAAGACTTGAGAGAATTTTCTTTAAAGAAGTATCGATTTCACTATTCTTCATTTTAGGATAGTGTGCTTTTAACGTTTGATTTAAGTTGTCCAACCCGTTATCAACAGCACTGATAATATCCTTTATACCATTTGCAATATATCCACCATTTGATTTTATAATCATTCCTAATCCATAGAATATGGAAACAATAATAAAAAATATTATAATTAATGACAATATTGAGGAAAAAGCATTTCCAAGTTTTATCTTAAGTATTTTCTTTTTTATTGGATAAGCCAATGTAGCAATGATAAAAGCAATGATAAACGGCATCATAATAGCCAAAAAATATATAAAAATATTTAACAACACCACAACGACGAGTATTGTCAGTATTAAAGGTAGTATTTTATTAATGATTGTATTATTCATAATTTCTCCTTATGAATCATTATAACATGTATATTATAAAAATAAATAATTATGTTATAATAATATTTGTTAGGAGGGCTTTATGATTGATTTAAGAAGTGATACGGTAACGAAACCAACGCTACTGATGAGAGAAGCAATTTATAGCGCTGAAGTAGGTGATGATGTATATGGTGATGATTATACTGTTAAGAAACTAGAGGACATGCTTGCCAAAAAATTAGGTAAAGAGGCTGGACTGTTTGTTCCTAGTGGTACTTTTTCAAATCAATTGGCAATACTAACACATACGAAAAGAGGCGATGAAGTGATAGCACTCGATAACTCGCATATAATTGAACATGAAGTAGGGGCTGCCGCTCTGTTATCAGCCGTTACAGTAAGAACAGCAAGAAATGATATGGGGGAATATGATCTAGAGCATTTAACCTCTCTTATACGTTCTGATAATATACATTATCCAAGAACAGCACTAATCTGCTTGGAAAATGCTCATAGCAATGGAAGAGCGATACCAGTTGCTCATATGAAGGAAGTGTACGACATAGCAAAACAATATAATCTGCCCATACATTTAGATGGTGCAAGGATATTTAATGCAGCGGTTAGTTTAGATGTTGATGTGAAGAAAATAGCAAAATATGCGGATAGTGTTTCTGTTTGTATTTCAAAGGGACTTTCTGCCCCAGTTGGCTCAGTACTTCTTGGCTCCAAAGAATTTATTGAAAAAGCGAGGAAATATCGAAAGCTTATGGGTGGTGCCATGAGACAAGTGGGGATACTTGCTGCGGCAGGTATTATTGCCGTAGATAATATGATTGATCGATTGGAAGAGGATCATATTAATGCTGATTATCTTGGCGTTTGTCTCGATGAATTCGACAAGATAAATGTACACTGGGATAGACTGGATATCAATATGGTGTTCTTTAAGCTAGATGCTGAAATAGAATTAGTAGAAGCTCTATTTAATAGAGATATCATCATAAACCCAAAAGAAGAAGATGGAACGTACCGGTTTGTAACGCATAGCGGCATAACGAAAATGGATATCGATAAAGTTATTATTGCCATGAAAGAAATCATTAAAAATGGAAATTGAATACCTCAGTCAAACGGAAAAGAAATTAAAAGAGATCCTGAAAGAAGATCTCGACATATCGTCTAGATTATTAACCGAATTAGTTCGTCACCATCTTATAAAGGTTGATGGCAAAAATATGAATATAAATTCTTTTGTCAATAAGGGATCAACAGTAAAAATTAACTTTGATTACGAAACCAATACATATGAACCAAGCGATATGGATATTAAAGTAATTTATGAAGATGATATGATTTTGGTTGTGAATAAAGAGAGTGGAATTGTAGTTCATCCAACGAATGGGGTTAAGAGTGGCACCTTATTAAACGCAATATCAAATTATCAGAAAAAAAATAATCAAAATTATAAAATTAGATTTGTCAATCGATTGGATATGGGGACCTCTGGTGTTGTAGTTGTTGCAAAGAATAAATACAGCATGAATAAATACTCAAAAGAACTCTCTAATAGAAGAGTCATTAAGGAGTATTTAGCGGTTGTTGATGGTGTATTAGATCATAAAGTGACAGTGGACAAACCGTTAAAAAAAGAACTAGATTCCCCAAGAAGAACCTTTAGCACGGATGGAAAGAGCGCTGTAACACATTTTACGCCGTTAAAAAACAATGGCATATACACGCTTGTAAAAGCGGTTCCACTTACTGGAAGAACACACCAAATTCGTTCGCATTTAGCCTATATTTCCCACGCAATTCTAGGCGATGAGTTATATGGAGGTTTGCAGCATAATAGACTTATGTTGCATTGTAGTAGAATGGTATTTACAGAACTGGGGTTAGATTTTGAGGTGGAAGCTAGTGAAGAGTTTAATAGATATTGGGAGGTTTAATTGAGTAAAAAAGTATTTGGCGTTGCTCTAATCGCATTGGGTTTTTTCTATTTAGCGGATGCATATTATAACTTTAATATTGATCTAAGTTATATTTTTAGATTTTGGCCAGTTATTCTAATATTTTTTGGTATTAAAGAAATCGTTAAGAAAAATAATGTCTGGGGAATGATCTTAATATTTTTTGGGATATATTTCCTCTTACCGGTCATTGGAATAGATATAAATATTCGGGAATATATATTCCCACTGCTATTAATAATTGTTGGCGTTGCATTAGTTTTATCTAAAAACAGTAAGCAAATTAAACTGCATGGCGATGAAAAGATAATGAGTTACACAGCCAGTTTTAACGCAAAGGATTTAAATATAGATTCAAGTGATGTTGAAGTATTAAAACTTAATGTTAAATTTGGAAGTATTGATGTTCGATTTAGAAATACAACATTACATAAGAACCTTACTATTTTAGTAAATGGTAGTTTTTCATCAATCGGTTTAGCATTACCAGAAGGTTATAAATTAGTCGTAAAATCAGATAATAGTTTTAGCACTGTAAATAATACGTACAAAGAAAACGATAATGCATATACTACAATATTTGTAGAGAATCACTCTTCATTTAATTCTATAGATATAAGATAGGAGTTTTTATGGTAATTATAGATGGTAAATCGCTTACCCTAGAACAGGTTATGAATGTAGCGAGGAATAAAGAAAAGATTCGATTATCGAATGAAGCGATAGAAAAAATTAAAAAATCAAGAAGTTATGTTGATTCTTTTATAAAGGAAAACAAAAAGCTGTATGGGATTACTACTGGCTTTGGAAAGTTTTCAGATATTAAAATATCTAGAGACGAAGCAAAACTACTACAAAGAAATCTTATTTTATCTCATAGTGTTGGGGTTGGTAATTACCTCAATGAAGAACAAACAAGAGCAGTGATTCTTCTTAGAATTAATGCTCTTTCAAAGGGGTATTCAGGGATACGACTTGAAACCATTGAAAGATTAATTTTTCTGCTCAATGAGAACATCTTGCCGCTAATACCTGAAAAGGGTTCACTTGGCGCATCGGGGGATTTGGCACCCCTGGCTCATATGGTTCATCCGATTATCGGTTTTGGTAAGTGCAACCATAATGGGAAAATCCAAATAGCAAAAAATGTTCTTAAAAAATACGGTCTAAAGCCGATTGAGTTAGAGGAAAAAGAAGGTTTGGCATTAATTAATGGTACGCAAGTTATGACAGCTATTGGCCTTATTACATGTTTTGATGCACTAAAGCTTATAAATACGATACATACGGTATCTTCAATTACAATAGAAGCACTAAATGGCATTGTGGATGCATTTGATAGTAGAGTACATAAAATAAGACATCATGATGGTCAAGTAACAGTTGCTCGTGAAATGTATAAGATATTAAATACATCGAAACTTTCAACAAAGCAAGGTGAAATAAGAATGCAGGACGCATATTCCTTAAGGTGTATTCCACAGGTTCATGGGGCGAGTTTGGACGCGCTTAATTATGTGAAAGAAAAAATTCTTATTGAGATTAACTCCGTTACGGATAACCCTGTGGTATTTAGTGATAACGCGGTAAGTGGAGGTAATTTTCATGGTCAGCCTATGGCCTTGGCATTTGATTTTATGGCAATAGCTATTAGTGAATTAGCAAATATTAGTGAGAGAAGGATAGAGCGATTAGTGAATCCAGCGCTTAGCAACTTACCTGCATTTTTAACAAAAGATGGTGGACTTAACTCAGGGTTGATGATAACGCAGTACTCAGCAGCAGCTCTTGTTTCAGAGAATAAAGTGCTTTCCCATCCATCCAGTGTTGATAGTATACCATCTAGTGCTAATCAAGAAGATCACGTGTCAATGGGAACGATTGGTGCTAGAAAAGCTAGTGACATTTTATTTAATACTCAAAACGTTGTTGCCATCGAATTATTATGCGCTTGTCAAGCGATTGACATAATTGATGGATACAATAAAATGGCTAAAAAAACCCGATTGCTTTACGATACTTTAAGAAGTAAAGTTGAGTATATGCAAAAGGATAAATTTATTCAAGAAGATATTTTAAAAGCGTTTGAGGTTGTGAAAAATTATGAATAAAGAATTAATAGATAAAATAAATGCATTAGCGAAAAAAAAGAAAAAAGAAGGACTTACAAAAGATGAGCAAAAGCTTCAAAAAGAACTTAGAGAAGAATATTTGAAACTTTTTAGAAAGTCATTTAGAGAGCGCTTAGAAAATATTGATATTGACTATATTGACTAGGAGGTCTTTATGAAAAAATTTTTGAAGTATTCTATCACAATAGTAATCATGTGTATTATCATTGGCGTTGTTTTTGCGTTTGTTTTTGATAAGCTTCAAGAAAAAAAAATACAACCAGCACAATCTGTAAAAAAAGAAGTGATAGTAAAGGAAGATACTATTTCCGATATCAACAAGGCCCTAAACTCGGTTTTTAATGTAACCGTAAAAAGTGATTTATGGGGCGGTGAAATGCGAAATATTTCTTCAGGCTCTGCAGTATTATATAAAGAAGACGAGAAAAGCTATTATATCATAACAAATCATCATGTAATTAGTGATGCGGGTAGAGTCAGTATAAAGTTTGATGATAACGATATTCCAGTAAAGGTAATTGGGTCCGATGCAGACACGGATATAGCGGTTTTACAGTTATCGAAATCGGACATTAACTTAAAATTAAAGGTGCCTGATGTAAAAGATATTGATGATATTAGAATAGGTGAGAATGTATATGCTATCGGTAATGCGTTAGGATATGGTCAATCGGTAACAAAGGGAATTATATCGGCAATTCAAAGGGGGTTTGATACTTCCGCTAGTAATTTTTCCTATAAGCTAATACAGACAGATGCTGCCATAAATCCTGGTAATTCGGGAGGAGCGCTTGTCGATGCAAATGGACGAATTGTTGGAATAAATGTTCTAAAAATTAATGCAACAGGGGTTGAAGGAATGGGCTTTGCCATTCCGATAAAAGCAGCTATCAAGATTTCTGATGTCATTCTGTCTAAAGGGTATTTGCCGAAAGCATATCTTGGGGTTTCTACACAGGATTTAGACTTAGATTTTTTAGAAGTCAACAAGATACCAAAGGGCGTTCTGGTTAAAAGCGTTATTAATGATAGTGCTGCTAGTAGGGCTGGGATATTAGAAAATGATTTGATAGTAAAAATAGACGATGTAGAAATACATAATTCGTTAACACTTGGTTATGAAGTTCGACGTAGAAAACCAGGTGATGAGGTAACAATAGAAATATTTCGAAATAACTCTTTATTAACGGTAAAAGCTACATTAGGTCAAACAAAAAAATAGAAGGTTCGCCTTCTATTTTTGCGTATTTATATCTTTTACCGATAATGCAATTTTTTTACAGTGATCTGATATTCTCTCGAGATTACTCAATAAGTCTAGATAAATAATTCCCGATTCAATTGAAGAATCATTTTTGCTCATTCTATCAATATGAGATAATCTGGATGATTCTTTCAAGTAATCCAGTTCATTTTCTATTGCAAGGATTTCTTCTATATCTACTTTATTTATTTTCATAGCTTCAATCGTTTTATAATAGCCAATAAGTACTTTATCAATGACAAATTTCATGTCCTCAATGGTCTTATCATCAAATTCTATTTCTTTATCAATACATTCACCAGCGAGTTCAGCAATGTTCTCTGCGTGATCACCAACACGTTCTATATCATTAACAATTTTGTACATCTTTAGTAGCGTGTCTTTGTCAGTATCTGATATTGGTCTTTTTGATATTTCATTTAAATAGTGCATAATCTTCTTTTGATAAGCGTTTACAACAGACTCCGTATCAAAGGTATCCATTATATCATCTTTATCATGATTGAGTAGAGCGTTTATTGAGAATTCCAAGGTATCTCTAGCTTTTTCAGCCATGTTGACTAATTCGATTAAGGTGTTTTTGATAGCGATTGATGGTGTTTCTAAAATCCTCTCATCAAGGTGATACAGTTTATCTTCTTGTTCTCCGTCATCTTTATCAGGAACTATTAACTGAGCAAGTTTAATCAATAGGGGAGCAAATGGGAACATGATAACCACATTTGTTATGTTAAATATTGTGTGAGCATGAGCTATTTGGCTTGCAACATTTGTAGCATTTAAGAAATAAACAGCTCTTGTTAATGGTCCGTTAAGAATTAGCATAAATATAGCGGTGCCGATGATATTAAAACTTAGGTGCATAATTGCTACTTGTTTCGCCTTTCTATCGGAACCTATACTTGATAGTAGCGCGGTAGTACAAGTACCAATATTTTCTCCGTATATAATATATAGCGCTGCATTAAATGGAATTAAATCAACGCTCGCTAATGCGATTAGTATACCCATTGTAGCAGATGAAGACTGCAAAATAAGCGTTAGTATAAAACCAATGATAATTCCCATGATAGGATGCGATCCGTAAGTTACTAACATCTCTTTAAATTCTGGAATCGTTTCCAAAGGTGCAAGGGAATTTTTAAGCATCCCCATACCAATAAAAAGTATACCAAAGCCAATAAGTACTTCGGCTGTATTTTTAACCTTAGCTTGCTTTTGTGTCATCTGTAGTAGCACACCGATGCCTACAAAGATTGGCGCTATTGATACTAGATCAAGTGCTATTAGCTGACTTGTAATGGTTGTACCAATATTTGCACCCATTATAACACCAACCGCCTGTGTAAGTTTCATAATTCCAGCATTAACAAAACCAACAACCATAACAGATGTAGCGGAAGAGGACTGTATAATCATTGTTACAGTCATACCGACAATTACAGCCATAAATCTGTTAATGGTGAGTGCTTTTATGATGCTTTTTAATTTGTTGCCAGCAGCCTTCTGTAGACCAGAAGACATTATTTTCATACCATAAATAAACAGACCTAAACCAGAAAAAACACCTATAAACACTTTAAACCATGACATATTTTCTCCTTTAAAAAAACTCTATAGAAGAGTTAACAATGGTGCCGAAGGTGGGATTCGAACCCACACGGTTTTGAAGCCAACGGATTTTGAGTCCGTCATGTCTGCCAATTCCATCACTTCGGCTTATTATCTTTGGACAGTAAAAACTCGATAAAGAGAAGTACTTCTTTTCTTTGAGACTCATTAAGTTTATAAGAAGTGCCTTGAATAATGACATCGTCTAATTCATATTCAAGATCATCTTCATATCCTATTAGGTTCATTGGAGAGGTTCTATAAATTTTTGCTATTTTTTCAAGAATTTGTATAGGCATTTTATCAATATCGCCGTTTTCATACCTGTATAGAGTAGATTTGGCAATACCAATTTTTTTGGCTACATAATTAGCTGTGAGTTTATTTTCTTTTCTCTTTTGCTTTAATCTTGATGGAATATCCATTAATCCTCCCCATATCATTATAGCATTATTTTCGATTGTTGCAATAGTTGACATATTTAAAATATCTATGTAATATATTAGTAGCATAAATGCGACAAGGAAAGGATAAAAATGAACATAAATTTGTTGAAAAGCAAGATTATTGAGAATGGGTATACTCAAAAAACGCTTGCGAACAAAATGGACATATCAGTCAATACGTTAAATAAAAAAATATTGCTACAAAGTGCTTTTACAGTTGGTGATCTTAAAAAGTTAAAAAAATTATTGGATTTAAGTACTGATGATGTAAATAATATTTTTTTTAATAAGTAGTTCATTACAAATGACTCACTAATTTTTTAGTGATTCTTTTTTATTTTTATTCGTTAATTATTTAAAATAATGGTATATATATTGATGGAGGGAAACGATGAAAATTAATTATAAATATAGTACAGTTTCTGAGAGGGACATCTTGTCATACGATAAAAGCGTATCGACTATTAATGATACTATTGATAAAAAAACTGGTGATGGTGGTGATTTTTTAGGATGGACGAACTATGCTAGTGCATTTGGGAAGGGTCTTGTAAAGAGTATAAATGAAATTGCCGTAGAAATAAGAGAACATGCTGATGTGCTGATAGTACTTGGTATTGGTGGCTCTTACTTGGGCGCTAGAGCGGTTATTGAATCGCTTAGAAATAAATATGATAAGGCACCTGAAATCATTTTTTGTGGAAATTCAATTAGTTCTGAAGAAATTCACGATTTGCTTGAATATATAGCGGACAAAAGCGTATATGTAAATGTTATTAGTAAATCGGGCAGGACGCTTGAAACAGCACTTAGCTTTCGAATTTTCAGAAAATATATAGAAGAAAAGTATCCTGAGGAATCGAGCAGGAGGATCATTGCAACAACGGATAAAAGCAAGGGCGCTTTGATTGAAGTCTCAAAGATAAACAACTATAGAACATTTGTCATCCCAGATGATATTGGGGGAAGGTACTCTGTATTTACCCCAGTTGGGCTCATACCAATAGCTTGTGCTGGAATAAACATTGAGGAACTATTAGACGGTGTCATAGAGGGTGAAAAAGAGTACTCTAATAGCGCTCTGGAAAGCAATGAAGCTTATAAATACGCGGTACTAAGAAATATACTATACAAACAAGCTAAGAAGATAGAAATACTTGTAAACTATGATCCTAAGCTTCAATACATAGGAGAGTGGTATAAGCAGCTTTATGGTGAATCAGAAGGCAAAGATAACTTGGGTATTTTCCCTTCTAGTTCTGTTAACTCGACAGATCTTCATTCAATAGGTCAATACATTCAAGAAGGGGAGAGAACGCTATTTGAGACGGTAATTGATTTTAAAAAACCGGTAGTAGATATCGACATACTTCAAGATGAAAGCAATCTAGATGGGCTTAACTACTTAGTAGGGAAAAAAGTTAGTGAAGTTAACAGCACCGCAATGATAGCGACAGTACTTGCCCATAGAGATGGGGGCGTTCCTAACATCATAATAGAAGTTGATAAAAAGACGCCTAGGAGCATTGGAAAGTTGCTGTACTTCTTTATGAAGGCGTGCGCTATGAGCGGTTATTTACTCGGCATTAATCCATTTAATCAACCAGGTGTTGAGTCTTATAAAAACAATATGTTTGCACTGCTTGGAAAACCTGGTACTGAAGAATTAGCTGAGAAATTGAGAGAGAAGATAAGTGAATAAATATATTGGTATTGACTTAGGTGGCACAACGATAAGAGTAGGACTATATGCTGAAGGAGTACTAGAAAAAACCATAACCGATCACACAAAAGCAAGTGAAGGAAGAAACGCTATCATTGATCGAATTTTGAAAAACATCAAAACAATAGGTTGTGATGATGTAAAGGCGATAGGAATTGGCGTTCCAGGTATAGTGTCTTCCGATCATAAGACGGTTATTAAATGTGTTAACATTCCCTTTGAGAATATCGATTTGTCTAATGCGATAAGTAGCAGAATCAATCTCGATGTTAAGGTAGATAATGATGGAAATCTAGCGGCGCTTGCCGAACAGCGATTTGGTGCTTTAAATGATGTAAAAAATGGAATTTTACTTACGTTAGGTACTGGAATTGGTGGCGGAGTTATCATCAATGGTGAGATGTTTAGCGGCTCATTTGGTTTGGGCTTTGAACCAGGACACATGGTCATAAGTAGTAATAGGACATGTAATTGTGGTAGAAATGGTTGCTTTGAAAAGTTTTCCTCAGCAAGTGCATTGTTAGGCGAATATAATAGAAGAGCAATCAATAAAGTTAGTGGGACATATGATATTTTTAAGCGGTATCGCAAGGGAGAAAAGTTAGCGATAGAAATGGTGAGAGAATATGTCTGGTACCTATCCATTGGTATAACGGATTTAATACATTTATTTGATCCAGAAAAAATCGTTTTTTCAGGAGGACTTTCCGGTAGCTTTGATTTGTTTAAAGAAGATTTAGAACACTATGTAAAAAAACAATTAATCATAAAAGACTATTTTAACGTAAAATTCTTGGCGTCTTCACTAGGTAATGATGCGGGAGTTCTCGGAGCAATTGCGAGTGTTATGCAAGCGTAGTAGATTTTCTGCTATGCTTTTTCTTTTGTTGTATCCGTTGTGTTGTTACTGCAAAGTGGGGTGAGAAATGGACAGTAAAAAAAGTATAGTAAAAAAAATAGCCATAAGTGTAAAAAATAACGGTGGACGGACATACTATGTTGGAGGCTATGTACGAGACAAATTGATGAATACTGTTGATTCGAGTGTTGATATCGATATTGAAGTTCACAAAATATCAGAGCAAAAACTTGAAGCGATACTTGATGATATCGCTCAGAGCGTGAAAGTAGGCAAGTCATTTGGTATTTATAAATTGCCAGAATATAACGTTGATGTTGCGCTCCCAAGAACGGAAATAAGCACTGGCTTAAGTCATAGGGACTTCCAAATTGTAGTCGATGAAAATATTGGCACTTATGTGGCATCAAAAAGGCGCGATTTTACAATCAATTCTGTAATGGAAGATGTTCTAACAGGAGAATTAATTGACCATTTTGGTGGAGTGCGTGATATCCATAACGGTGTCATTAGACATGTAGATGATAGTACTTTTATGGAGGATCCTCTAAGAGTGCTAAGAGCAGCGCGATTTGCTTCAAGATTTCACTTTGACATTCATAAAGAGACGATAGAGCTTTGTAAGCAGATCGATATCACAAAACTATCTAAGGAACGAGTCTTTGAAGAGCTTATAAAGGTATTGCTAACGTCTAATAAGCCATCCATCTTTTTTGATGCGCTCTATGATATGAACCATCTACACTACTGGTTCTATGAAATCGAGCAGTTAAAAGGGGTTGTGCAAAATAAAATTTATCATGCGGAAGGGGATGTGTATACACATACGATGATGGTGCTTGATGAAGGTGTTAAGTACTTAGATAAAGTAAAACAGCCTATGAACTATATGTTTGCCCTTTTATGTCATGATTTGGGTAAAATTGTCACCACAGAGGAAATAGATGGTAGAATTCGATCGTTAAAACATGAAATAGAGGGCATGAAATTATCAAAACGCTTACTCAGTAGATTTACGAATAACAAAAGACTGATAAAATATGTATCAAACATGGTTCGAGAACATATGATGCCCAATATGTATTCGCTTGATAATTCAAAGATTAAGGTTACCAATAGGATGTTTTATCAGTCCGTTGAGCCGAATGACTTAATCTATGTAGCTTTAGCAGATAATGAGGGGCGAATTAGCGAACAACCGGTTCAGTCACCGGAAGAATTTCTGTTGGAACGACTACGAATGTTTCGCGAGATAATGAGTCGACCTCATGTTACGGGAAAAGATTTAATTGACAATGGTGTAAAAGAAGGGGAAGATTTTTCAAAAATATTAGCGTATGCTACTACACTTCGCCTTGCTGGCGTAGATAAAGACAGTAGCTTAAAGCAAACGCTTGGCTATGCGAGAAAATTAAGGGAAGATAAATAGAGCCACATGAATTAATTGTGGCTCTTAACATATATTAAACATGTTGCTCGTTTGTTTTTCTTTGCCTTAGTAGGAGTATAAGCATCGCCAATGTGCCGGCTAGACCAATAGATGCTAAGATAATCCAAGAAGTTCTAGCCTTGTAATTAACTAATAAAATACTCATAAGCTTTGGACTTAAGACATAAGCAATTCCCCATGTAATATTATATATTGCGCTAAAGCGCGCCCTATAATTTATAGGTGTGTTATTAATGATAAATACATTTGAGTTGGTTACGACAAAGATTTCTCCCACCGTCCAAATAAAGACGCTTAAGTAATAAAGCATTAGGCTGTCGTTAAAGAAACCATACATACCAAACCCAAGCGTTGTTAGGGCCATTCCCATTACTACATTTTTAAGTGCGCTTTGCGCCTTCATGTATTGAGTTAAAAATATGGTTGCAACAACAACAACTATGGCATTAAAAGCCATTAAATTTCCGTGAATGATTGGTGAAGTCGCCTTACCAAATACTTCCGTTAACTTTAGTGGTAAACCGTAGCCCGCTTGAGCAAATAGCGCGACATCGGTTAAGATAAATAGGATAAAAGCCGTTAACACTTTATTCTTATATAACACGACAAGCACATTTCCTTTTTGCGCTTTTTCTTTTTTATTTGCGTTTCTCACTTCTTTTAATGATGGCTTTGATTCCCCTATATAGAGATAGATAAGGACTACACTCAAAACGGTTGTTAGCGCATCTAAATAGAAGAACACATCAAGATAATTGGTAAGTAGTCTTCCTGCTATCATGGGTGCAATTGTTATTCCTATATTTACTCCTAAATATATAAGCGAGTACGCTTTTTTTCTCTCCACATCGGTTTTTGCAGTGTCGGCAACGATTGCATTAATTATTGGGGAGTTAATGGAAAAGAAAAAAGCAGCGAGTATAAGAAAATATGGAATATAATCGATGTGATTATATGTTAATAAACCACAAATTGTGATGGTGCTTGCACCAAGCAATGAGTTAATGATAAATGTCGTTTTTCTATTGAATTTATCGCCTATATAACCACCGATTGCTGTTGACACACTTAAGACGCTACCAGCTATAATGATATAGTTGGCAATCTGAGAATCGGTGTAATTAAGCTTGCTTTTAAGAAAAATTGCAAAAAAGAACTGGACAAAATCTCCAATTTTATTTATTATGGTTGCAATAAATAGTATGTATATGTTTTTGTTTAAATCACCATATGATGATTTGATTAATCTAACAAGTTTTTTCATATCATCTCCGATTTAATATAAGTTTATTCCAAAATCGCACTTTGTCAAGAGAGGGGGGTGTATGACAACAAAACTTACCAAGCTTTTAGGTATAAAATATCCAATATTTCAGGGCGCCATGGCATGGGTTAGTGACGCGGAACTGGCAAGCGCTGTCTCAAATGCTGGTGGAGCTGGCATCATTGCTACGGGAGGAAGAGAGCCTGATTGGCTCAGAGATCAAATAAGAAAAACAAAAAAATTAACGAATAAACCATTTGGCGTTAATATAGTGCTTCAAGATGAGCTTGCTTCGAAAAAAATAGATATAATTATTGAAGAAGGTGTTGACTTTGTCACCACAGGTGCCGGTAATCCACTTCCACATATTGAAACGTTTCATAATGCGAATATCAAAATAATACCAGTGGTTCCCAGTTTGAAATTAGCGAAAAGAGTGGAAAACGCAGGAGTTGATGCTATCATAATTGAAGGTATGGAAGCGGGAGGTCATATTGGTAGAATTACTACCATGGCACTGATGAGTCAAGTGATACCAGAGATACAAATACCTATTATCGTTGCCGGTGGTATTGTCGATGCAAGAGGCTTAGCTGCAGCGCTAGTAATGGGTGCTGATGGGATACAAATGGGTACAAGATTCTATGCTTCTCATGAATGCAGCGCTGATATAAAGGCAAAAATGGCGATAGTACATGCGATCGATACCGATACGGAAACAACAGGAAGACGTGGCCATGAAGTACGAGGTATTCGAAATGCGATGACTGAGAAATACCACGAATTAATAAGCAAAGGTGCGAGTGAAGATGAGGTAAGAAAATTAGTGGTAGGAAGCAGTAAAAAAGCCCCAGTGGAAGGGGACGTTGAGTGGGGTCTTGTTCAGGCAGGACAATCCCTATCTAGAATTAATTGCCTTATGAGCTGCGAAGAAATAATCAATAGCATGGTTTACGGTGCTGAAGAGAAAATAAAGAAAGCAAGGTCAGTTTTTTAAATCTGACCTTTTATAATATCGATAAAATTTTTGATTATTTTTGCCGTTAGTCCCCATATGATAATTCCTTCATAGTTGTAAAAGTAGATAGGGTATGAGCCTTGTCGAAATTGGTACTTTTGACCATCTTCAATTTTATTATAAGGAAAATCGTCACCAACTTTTATGTAGGTCGTAGAATCATATCTCAGAGGTGGGTTTTCTATGAAAAAAGTTAATGGCACTTTTATTAGTGATTCCACTTCATTTTCATTAAATGTCTCTATTGGACTAGACGTATTTAGAGATACGAATGGTTTTATTATAATATTGTAACTTGTCACCAGTGTATCTATCTCTCCAAGCACTTGAAAGTTCGTTGAATCGATTAAAAATTCTTCTTCACTCTCTCGTAGGGCTGCGTCAAGCGCAGTTTCATATTGTTCCACTCGTCCACCGGCTAATGAAATTTCACCTGGTTGCACTTTAAGAAGGGGGGACCTTTTTTGAAATACAATTTGATAATTATTATTTGGAGCTTTTTCAAGTATTATGTTTACAGCATACAATTTATAATCATCAAGCACTTTAGGCTTTCTATTATTTAGAATCGTTAGAAAACTATTGTTCATTGTTTGTGTATACGATATGTTTAGCCGTAAAACATATCATATTCTCCTCCTTTACCTAATTATAACACTCTTACCATTTAATTCTATATATTTAAAAAACAAATTCTAAACATTTTAATGTTATTGCTTCCTAATCTATGATACAATGTTGTTGTATTATTTTTAGTTTAATGGTATTCAACATTTTGTATGAACCATTGATAAATTGTTAAATAGGAAAAGGAGGTGTTATGAAATTTAAAACTAAATTGCTAGTAGTGTTAAGTGTATTAATTCTTTTTGTAGCAATCAATGGCAATTCATATGCTGCAAACAAAACCATTGTTGTGACGGCAAATGAGTTAAGGGTACGAACAATTCCTTGGGGAAACATAACGGGTTATGTTAATTCAGGCGATAAATATACAATCTATGCATCGAAGAAAGATAGCAGTGGAAATTTATGGCATAAGATAAAGTATAAAGGTAGATATGGTTACATCTATGCCGCTTATACAAAGCAAGTGAGTTCAAGTACCAAAGCAAAGAGTAAAAAAAGCACTCAAACAACTATCTACAACGGTAAATCGGTTAAAATCAATACCAAGTGGTTACGAGTTAGGACGGCGCCATGGGGAAACATACTAGGAGGAGTTGCCTACGGAGAGCAGTACAAAATCTACGCATCACAGAGAGATAGCAGTGGAAATTTATGGTATAAAATAAAGTATAAAGGTAGGTATGGTTACATATATGCTAGCTACACAAAGCAAGTGAGTGCAAGTACGAAAGCAAAAAGTACGAAAGCAAAAAGTAAGAAAAGCACGCAAACAACTACTCAAAAGGGGAAATCAGCTAGAATCAATACTAAGTGGCTACGAGTTAGGACGTCACCATGGGGAAAAATACTAGGAGAAGTTGGCTACGGAGAGCAGTACAAGATCTACGCATCACAGAAAGATAGTAGCGGTAATGTATGGTATAAGATAAAGTACAAAGGCAGGTATGGTTACATATATGCTGCTTACACAAAGCAAGTGAGTACAAGTACGAAAACAAAAAATACGAAAGCAAAGAGTAAAAAAAGTACGCAAACAACTACTCAAAAGGAAAAATCAGCTAAAATCAATACCGAGTGGTTACGAGTTAGGACGTCACCATGGGGAAAAATATTAGGTGAAGTAAGATACGGAGAGCAGTACAAGATTTACGCATCACAGAAAGATAGCAGCGGTGATGTATGGTATAAGATAAAGTACAAGGGCAGGTATGGTTACATATATGCTGCTTACACAAAGCAAGTGAGTGCAAGTACGAAAGCAAAAAATACGAAAGCAAAGAGTAAAAAAAGCAATCAAACAACTACTCAAAATGGAAAATCAGCTAGAATTAATACCAAGTGGTTACGAGTTAGGACGTCACCGTGGGGAAAAATACTAGGAGAAGTTGGCTACGGAGAGCAGTACAAGATTTATGCATCACAGAAAGATAGCAGCGGTGATGTATGGTATAAGATAAAGTACAAAGGCAGGTATGGTTACATATATGCTGCCTATACAAAGGTTGGGACATATATACCGATAAACAAATTGAATAATGTGATGATAATCAGTGATCGAGCAACTGTTTTTGATGGCACAAATGGCAGTGTTTTAGGTAATCTTAAAAAGGGTACCAAAGTTGAATATATCAAAAAAATAAAAGATAAAAAAGGAGAGCATTGGTATCAAATCATTTATAATGATAAAGTAGGTTATGTTAAAGCGCTAAGTAATAAAGCTATCCTAGTTGAAAAACCAAAAACATCAAATCCCAAGGTATATAGTGGTAATCTGAGTGTTAAAATGATACCGAATCAAACACAGTATGTGTATGGTCAAACGTTACGACTTCGATTTGATGTTAAGAGTATTAAGGATCCGGTTTATTATATTCAAGGCTTGGAGAAGAATCGTTGGAAAACATATAATGTTTATGACCCAGATAAATATCGAAACGCACCAATTTTAACGTTATATTCGCCGAAAATTAGAATTTTAGCGGTTAGCAAAAAAAATAAGAGCCAAAAGGTCTCACGTATCATGAACTTTAAGTTGATTAAAAAATCGATTAAACTAAAGGGAATAAAATCAGCAGTTTATGGTAAAAAGGCAATTCGATTTACTGTTGAGCCTAATAATATAAAGCATCCTTTATATCAAGTGCATATTTCTGATGAGCAGGGAAAAACAGCCTACTTTAGGGATTATTCATCGAAGCCTAAGTATTCATGGGTACCAAAAAAGTATGGTAGTTATCTAGTTACTGTTATTGCAAAGGATAATGGGGGAGATAATGGCTCTCAAATAATCAAAAGCAAGAATATAGTGGTTAGTAAAACCAAAAGTCCAGCTTTTTATATGAATACGAATAAACGATATTATATGAACGCACCGATTAAATTTAAAATAGTATCTTCTAAACAGTTTAAGCACTTTAAATGGTCATATAAGTTAAATGGTGGAAAAGAAAAAGTTATTAGAGGGTTTTCATCTAAAAAAACGTTAAGCTATAGACCTAAAAAAGAAGGAAGCTATGAGTTCATATTAACATCAAAGAATAAGAACGGAAAACAAGCTACATTTAAAAAGAGAGTGATAGCAAAGAAATTGTCTTCTGAAATACCGTTTAAGAAGTCGTGGACTCCAAATTATTATGAGAGTACATATGGATTTATACCAGATAAAATTGTAGCTCATATTACGGAGGGATCTTACAGTTCTTCTGTTAGTTGGCTATCTCAAAAAAGGTCAGAAGTTTCGTCAAATTTTGTTATCAGTAGGAAAGGTGAGGTAACGCAGCTATTAGATATAGGGCAAGGGCCTTGGACAAATGGTACCAATTTAACATCAGGTGGCAATGTTTATTATTATGATTCTCGTGACAGAGATGTTGTTGATAGAAAAGCCAATGCCAACTTTTACACCGTTACCATTGAGCATGAAGGAATTCATAGTCAAACAGAAGGAAAATTAACGGCAGCTCAAAAAGAAGCTACCATTAAGGTGGTGAAGTATATCCGAAGTGAAGTTAAGAGAATATACAACAAAATGTTTGTATTTAACAAAAGCAACTTTATTGGTCATTCTGACGTCAATCCGGTTAGTAAGGGGTTATGCCCAGGCAGACGATATCCTTTTTATGACATCATTAAAAAAGTGAATAAATAGACAAATGTGGTCTTATCAATATAAACATTGACAAGACCACTTTTTTGTTTCTTTATGCCTGTTTCTTTATCGTTTCGTTAGGCATTATTTTTTATAGTATACTTGTTTTTTCAAATCGAGAAATCGATGTTGTTTCGAAAGGTAATAATAGATATTTGATGCGAATAATTCCATCTCATTTATTTTATCTCTAGAATGTTTTTTTATTATTTGAAGCGAAGCGTTTGACTTTATTTTATTTAACACTTCTCTTCCTTTTTCATCAAATGCCAGTGGCTTTATATATGGATTGTCGAATAGATACTTTTGCCTTTTGTTCGTTATATCTAGCATGGTATATAAAAGCAAACGTTGTATTCTTGTCTTAGGGTATCGTTTAGAGACCAACGAATTGATCAATTCATCGTATGAATTGGACGTAGTTGCTGCTTTTAATAACAAATTATCAAGTCCTTCATTCGCCATATATATCTCACGATTATCCTTGCTAAGAATAGAATAAATGAACATGTCAAGCGCATCCTCATTTGATACGCTTTTTTTATTTTTTATGATTTCATATACTTTTTTTGGTATATAGTAGGAGTATTCATCACCAGATAGTATTAGATTTCTAATGCTTTTAGCACTGCTGATTTTACCTTCCGTATTCTCACTTAAGTAGTTCGATTGGTCTCTTTTTATTGAAACAAGTTGAATTTTCGAATGAAGTAAGTCAATGCTCTTAACATAGTTAAATGCTAGTATTTCATTCGAGCGTAGCTTATAACCTAATGCAATCTCTTTTGCCTTTGCGTATGAAACGCCTTTTGCGATAGAATCTTTTAATTCATTCTCATAATACGCGCTTTTCGTTCGATGATATAGGTCCTTTAATTCGTTGACATCTAGATGTTCACTACCAAACGAAATATAGTCAATTATGCCAAGAGAATCGAGTATGTTAATTGCGCCATACGCAAAATCCTCTGCGGACGATATTGAATAGATAAGCGGGAGTTCTAACACAAGATTTACACCCATTTCTACTGCGCACTGTGCCCTTGTAAATTTATCATATATGGCTAGTTCACCTCGTTGCGTATAGTTTCCACTCATAATCGCCACAACGCAGTCCGCTTTTGTAGCCTCCATTGATCGTTTTATATGTAGTTCATGTCCGTAGTGAAATGGATTATATTCCACGATAATACCTAATGTTTTCATAGAATAATGATACCATAATTAATTGGTATTTAAAACTACTATGGTTTGTATTATAATGTTAATAGGGGAGGAATTATGAAAGCGTTTTTTAAAATTATTATGTTTATAGTTGCACTTATTTTATCTGTTTATGGAGTGTATTCGGCCCTAGGTCTTTCTGGTGATAAGATTAAAGAATTAGGCCTCTCTGAGGCGCTTAAAATGGATAGCTATAAAATAGTTCCTTATATTATTTTATATATATTTATGGCAACTATTATCCCATCAATACTTTTAAAAATAAGTGGACAACCTAAGTTGTCAATTATTACTTTGTTAGTTTCGGGTTCTGTTTGCGCAACATTTATATACGATTTACTAACATATGAACATGGAAGGATTCCTTTACAATGTCAAACGAAAAATATTGTTGCTCTGGTTATAGGATATTGCCTTGCCGTTTTTGTTACGGCAATAATGAATGTTAAATTTCGAAGAAACGAGCCAGAAACCTTTTAACTTCTTGAATTATTAAACAAGTTATTTTATAATTATTATAATGATAAATAATGGAGGAAATATGAATATTTTAGTTATTAATAGTGGGTCATCTTCGCTGAAATTTCAATTGCTTGATATGACAAATGAAAGTTTATTGGTCAGTGGTCTTGTCGAACGAATTGGTATTGATGGGTCAAGACTTATATTAAAAAAAGAGGATGAAAAGTTTACGCTGGAGAAAGACCTTTCGAACCACGATGAAGCGCTTAGTTTTGTCCTGGAAACGTTGGTGGATAAAAAATACAATATCATCCAGTCGCTTGAAGAAATCTATGCGGTAGGTCATAGAGTGGTTCACGGTGGTGAAGAGTACACACAAAGCGTTGTGGTAAATGACGACGTGCTTAAGGGAATCGAGAAGTGCATTGAACTAGCACCACTGCATAACCCAGCAAATCTTACAGGCATTAAAGCGATTGAAAAACTATTACCAAAGGTAAAGAATGTTGCCGTTTTTGATACCGCTTTTCACTCTAGTATGAACGAAGAGGCATATATTTATCCGTTACCATATGAATACTACGAAAAGTATAAGGTTAGACGATATGGCTTCCACGGGACAAGTCATCGATTTGTTTCTAGAAAAGCTGCTGAAATACTTGGTGTCGATTACAACAATTTCAAAGTTATTACATGCCACTTAGGAAATGGTGCGAGTATTGCCGCAGTTAAAAATGGTAAGAGTATGGATACATCTATGGGCTTTACACCACTTGAAGGTCTTGTTATGGGAACAAGGTCTGGTGATATTGACCCAGCTATCATTGAATTTATCGCGAATAAAGAAGGAAAAAGCATTTCAGAAGTGCTTACCGTGCTAAACAAAAAATCTGGTGTATTAGGTGTAAGCGGTGTATCTAGTGATTTTAGAGATATTGAAGCTGCTGCAAAAGAAGGAAATAAGAGAGCAGCGCTTGCGCTAAAAGTATTTAGAAGACGAGTTGCGAAATATATAGCTGCATATACAGCAGTGTTGGAAGGTGCGGACGCTATACTATTTACGGGTGGACTTGGTGAAAATAGTGCCACTGACAGAGAAGTAATCTGTGATATGCTCTCATTTATGGGTGTTGAAATAGATAAAGAGTATAACAACACAAGACCTAAGAATGCGGTTATATCTTCAGAGGCATCTAAAGTTAAGGTATTAGTTGTTGAAACGAATGAGGAACTTGCTATTGCAAGGGATACAAAAGAACTTGTTAAATAATGGATATAAAGGGTTATACTTTTAAAAATCGAAGGATAACGGTATATATAACCAGAAAAAAAATTAAAAACATGTATTTAAGAGTGAGTGCAGATAATAAGATAACATTATCTGCACCTCTCAATATAGATGAAAAAATAATTGATACCTTTATTGAGAGTAAAATTGATTGGATAAATGAGCATATCATAGAGTATGATAAAGACAACGAAGTGGTTCTTTTTGGTAACAAATATAAGCTAATGTTTATGAAATCAGATGACAATAAGGTGCTAGTAATCGATGATTCCATAACAGTTTACCTACAACAAATGGATATGAAAGACAGACTTCTTAAAGAATTTTTAGAAAAGAAGCTAAGTCATCTCATCCATACGTATACCTTGCATTATAGTACTTTAATGAACATAGCGTATCATCACACATACTCAATCAAGCCAATGAAGGCTAGATGGGGTTCAAATTATATCAAAAAGAGGCATATTGTTTATAACTCAGAACTGGTGCACCAATCGGTTGATTTTATCGAATACGTGGTAGTACATGAACTATCACATTTTCAATATCAAAATCATAGCAAAGATTTCTATAATTATTTGTCTAAGTATATGCCGGATTACAAAGTGAAGAGAAAGCGTTAGATGATGAAACACAACTTAAAATTCTGGAATTTTGTTGCAAAGTTCTATACATTATTTATGAAAAATAGTTCCAAAATATATCAAACGATTGATACGCTCATTACACCGTATTTAAAAAGCGATATGAAAGCGCTTGAGATTGGTTGTGGAACGGGGCAACTGAGTTTTTTAATCCATTCGAAAGTTGAGTCGCTAACTGCGACGGACTTTTCGAGTGAAATGATTAGGATTTGCAAAAAGAACAATAACACAAACATTCATTTTAAAGTAGAAGATGGGGCGAGTTTAAGTTTTGATGATGCCAGTTTTGATGTTGTTATCATTGCCAATGTACTCCATATTGTTGACAATCCGGATAGTGTGCTTCAAGAGATAAAACGGGTTATGAAGCCGGATGGTCTTATGATCGCTTCTATCTATACAACGGAAAAAGATAGTAGTCATTTTAAACTGTGGTTTTTAAAAAAGATTGGTTTTCAAGTGACGATGCAAGTGACTAGCAAGGAATTTATCGAGTATATTAAATCCATGGGCTTTAATGTGATTTTTGATAGACTTATTCAAGAAGATTTAGATGAGTGCCTTATTATTGCTAGAGTATAAATACTATGTTAAAAAATCTTGACAAGCACGCAAAAAACATATATAATTCTGATGTTGATTAGGAGATATTATGAATCTAGAACTAAAAGATTTAATTAGGGGCGTCGTTGATAAAATAGTGATTGATACTTTTTTTGATATGTCACCTGAACTAGATATAATATCAAAGGAAGATGCACATGTTAAGGGTGAGATAGTAAATGAGGATCAGCATATTATCATTAATGTTCATGTTACTATGCCGTTAGTTGTAGCGTGTGACCGATGTCTTGAAAAAGCAAATTATAAATATGATTTTGTTTATGAAAATGAAATTAAAAAGGAAGAAATTGATACGTTTAGTCTAAAAAAATTAATTGATGAAGAACTATATTTGAATACACCAATGCAAATCATTTGTAGTGATGAATGCAAAGGCCTTTGTATGAAATGTGGGGCTAACTTAAATGAAGGTGATTGTGGTTGTGAAATAGAACCCAAGGCTTCACCTTTTGATGTTCTTGATTCAATGTTAAAATAAGGAGGATATATTATGGCAGTACCTAAGCGAAAAACGTCGAAAGCTCGTAGAGATAAAAGAAGAGCAAGCAATATTAAAATGGCAGCTCCAGTTACAGTTGAGTGCCCAAGTTGTCATGAAAGAATCGTTCCTCACCAAGTTTGCCCATATTGTGGTAAATACAAAGGTGAAGAAGTCATTTCAATAGACGCATAATTGAACCTGTTTATGCAGGTTTTTTTATTTCAAAAAATGTTCTTTTTATTGTATAATATAGTTTGGAGGAAAAATGAGAATTGGAATTGATGCAATGGGTGGAGACAATGCGCCAAAAGCTATAATTGAGGGCGTTTTAGAATATAAAAAAGCAAATAAAGAGATCGAGTTTGTCCTATATGGTGATAGGGAACGCATAGAAAAACATTTAGATGGTAGCGAAATAGAAATCATCCACTGCTCTGAAGTGATTGAAAATGATGATAAGCCTGTTATGGAGATAAGACGAAAAAAGGATTCTTCATTGGTAAGAGGGTTTCGAGATCTTAGAGATAAGAAAATAGAAGGCTTTCTGTCAGCCGGTAATACGGGAGCAATACTTGTTGGTGGTATGTTTGTGGTTGGAAGAATAAACGGTGTTGAAAGACCTGCAATTACCCTAACATATCCTACACTTAAAGGCTTTAGTATACTATGTGACGCTGGAGCAAATGCTGATTGCAAACCACAATACTTAGTAAAATTTGCTTCTATGGCAAGTTTATATGCAAAGAATGTGTTAAAGGTAAACAACCCTACGGTAGGTTTGGTAAATGTCGGTCAAGAAGAGACAAAGGGCAGCGAACTGGCACTTGAAACACATAAACTGTTAAAAGAAAGCGGTCTAAACTTTATCGGCAATATCGAAGGCAGAGACATTCCGATGGGTACATGTGATGTAATCATTACAGATGGCTTTACAGGAAATATCATTCTTAAACTAACAGAAGGGCTAGCAATTAGCTTTGGCCAAAAAATAAAAGAGCTCTTTAAACAAAACATATTTACTAAATTGTCATCCGTGTTCTTTAAAAAGGGTTTTAAGGCGTTTAAAAAGAGTCTTGACTATAGGGAGCATGGGGGTGCACCGATATTGGGTGTTGATGCGTATCTGGTAAAGGCGCATGGGAGCAGCGATAAAAAGGCAATAGTTAGTGCAATAAACTATCTAGTGAAATATATAAATAGTGGATTAATAAATGAAATGAGAGCAGATGAATAATTATAAAATAACCGATAATGTAAAGCTTGCTATGACTCATCCTTCGTATTCTAATGAGCGTGGCAGTGGACTATCGAATCAAAGACTTGAATTCTTCGGAGATGCTATCCTCGATTTTATTATCAGTGAGTATTTATACTTAAACTTATCAAATGATGAAGGGTATTTGACCAAGATAAGAGCATCCATTGTAAAAAAAGAGTCCCTTAGTCGCTTTGCAAGGAAGATAAAACTGAATGACATGCTAAAGGTTGGCAAATGCGAAAGTGCTATGAAGGAGTCTGTGCTTGCGGATGCGTTTGAAGCGCTTATTGCGGCGCTATATTTAGATAATGGATACGAGTTCACAAAGGAGTTCGTACTAACAAATTTTCTCACGGATATCAAGGAAATAATCAGCAGTGATTCTGTTGATTACAAGAGTTTGCTTCAAGAAAAGGTTCAGCAGAATGGTCCAAGCAGTATTAAATATGTTTTAGATCGCCAGGTTGGTAAAGATCATGATAAGACGTTTTATGTTTCGCTTTATGTGAATGGTCAGAAGCTAGCCTCGGCGGATGGTAAAAGCAAGAAAAAAGCAGAGTTTCTATGCGCAAAGAAGGCATTAGAGAATGAAATCTAATATAAAAGTTCCCATCTTTATTCCTCATCTTGGATGTGAAAATGATTGCGTTTTTTGCAATCAGGTTAAGATAACAGGTTGTAAGAGCAGCGTCGATACTCATAGCATAGAAAAACTGTTTGTCGAGTACACGTCACACGTAAAGGATAAAAGCGAGGTTGAGATTGCATTTTTTGGTGGATCGTTTACCGGCATAGAGGAGTCAGCGCAGATAGAGTATTTAGATGCTGCAAAAGCACTTGTATTAAAACATAATCTAAAAGGCATAAGGATGTCTACAAGGCCAGATTACATTAACGTAGATGTAATGAATAGGTTAGAGAATTATCCTATAAGCGCTATAGAATTAGGCGTTCAAAGTATGGATAATGACGTGTTAACTAAGGCCAAAAGGGGACATAGTGCTTTTGATGTGTATCATGCGGTACAGCTGATAAAAAAATATGATATTAGGCTGGGCGTTCAAATGATGTTCGATTTGCCTGGCGATACAAAAGAAACGTCAATTCTTACAGCAAAAAAACTTATTAAGATGAAGCCAGACTTTGTTAGACTGTATCCAACATTAGTTTTAAAGGATACGGAGCTGGAACAATTATATAAAAATGGCAAATATATTCCTTGGGATTCTACATATATGATCGATACGTTAACAGAAGTGTATAAACTGTTTCTAAGGAATCGTATTGCGGTAATACGAGTGGGGTTGCATAGCAGTGACGCTGAATTCTTAGATTCCGTCATTGCAGGTTATTATCACCCTGCGCTGCGAGAGGTAATCCTCTCTAACATGTTTAAAACATCGTTAGATAGAGTGCTTACCAATCATGATGTTATTGAGGTAAATAAAAAAGAAATATCAAATGTTGTTGGCATTAGTAGTTCGAAT
>PDWI01003486.1_pt1 | contig 31780 bp, 31 predicted proteins | sample 1430891 | NCBI WGS metagenome assembly PDWI01 (sample SAMN01162508, study PRJNA174530) | Oral metagenome, whole genome shotgun sequencing project. | biome: Marine environment; feature: Marine mammal; material: Swab sample of the gingival sulcus; isolation source: swab sample of gingival sulcus... | reverse complement strand
TCCGTCTTTTGTTAGTTTTGGTCATACGCCCTTCCTTAGCAGTTTAAGGACGCAGCCTCCACCTTAGCCAGTGGTCCGAATTTCGGGGGAAAGCGCAGAGCAACTTCTTTGACGAGTTGGACAACTTGCCAGAGGCCAGCCTGTTCTCTGTTATGGATCACTCGTTCGCATTTCTTATGGCTACCGAAAGATTGAATGATTAGATGACATATGAATATAACTAAAAAAGGAGACGGCTATCAAGCCTTCTTCTTTTATATGATCAAGCAAAACGGCCCGACACTTCCCCAAGTGTCGGGCCGTTCAAGGAGAAAGGGGGCAATGTTGAATCTTACCACCCCATGAAATTGCGAATTCTTAACTCTTCCTGGCGAGCAAGGTCAAAGCTTCTCATAGATATCTTTTGTTCTGGGGTTTCTCCAGTTCGAAAAAATAGATGTAGCCTGTTCTCAACATGGGGACTATGGGAACTACCAGCTATATTGTAACTCTCGTATCCAGAATCGACATTACGCAAATCGGAGAGCTTAAATTGTTTCCAGTTAAAATAAATTGTGTCAGCGTTTCTATCTATAATAAGGTAGTTGCCGTTCCCCCTGCAGTGCTTTTTGGGCACGTAGAAATCAATTTGGATCTCACCATTCTCAAGAGCTCGTTTAATTCTATTGTAGGCAGGAACGGTGAATATGTCAAAAATAGTTATAATCATTATGACACCACTACAAAAAATAAACATCCAAAAGGCTATAATGAGCACAAAGCCTATAAGGATCCCACAGTAGGGAAAACCCTTCATGCAAAGTACAAGTGATAAACCCGCCAGAGCTAGCATAGCTCCAACCCCCCTTAACCCCCTAATCACAGGATTTGGACCAATGATATCCTTCAACTGGTCCTTAGTAGAGTTAGTTCCCTCTTGATTAAAGGGAATGCTGTTCGCGCTAAAATTCATATGCCCCCCATTTCAAAATTGAATTTACAATTTCAAATCGCGAGTATATGATACGGTTTTTTTTTATAAAAGCAATTTTTCACCCAAAGTACTACTTATGGAGTTGGCAAATTGGATCCTGCACCTCCGGTACCTGCAACAGGAACCGTCCCTGGAGCATTGGGGTTATTACCTCCCGTTGAACTATTAGATGAATTTGTGTCCTTATTATTGTCCTTATTGCTAATGTTTTGTTGCTGTTTGTATGTCGTTACATGTCCCGTACCTCCCATAATTATTTGTCTCATTGAATCCGCATGTCCAGCGAGACCCATTGTGGAGGCTTGGTGGCCAATCCAGCCCATTACTTTTCGAGGAAGATGGGAATATCCTTGAGAACAAAGAAAATAAAACATATATATAAATAAACCGCTTATGATGATGCACATAAAAAAGGAAGTGATAAAGCCAGTATGCGGAGCCACTCCACTAATGTCTGCGTTTGCATAGCTATAATAAAAACCTTCAAATATCTTGCTTACTATCCAGCCTGCGACACGCATAATCATAAAAATGATTATAAATCCTGCGACATAAAGAGGTGGTTTAAAAAGAATCTCTAAAAACTGATAATATCCTTGGCTACCCATTTCACCTGCAAGGCCATCGGCTTGAGTGCTCCAAGCATGAGCTGCTACCCAAAAAGGAGCTGCTACCATAACTTCTACAACAAGCAACAAAAATCCAACCATTGCGATGCACCAATACAACATAGGCATAAGAGGTACTACATACGCAAATATGATTCCGACTGTGTAAAAACCATCCGTAATTTTAACCACTGTTTCAGTTATGTACCTTGCTGCTGCTATTGCTGCACCGGCTCCTCCTTCAATCTGTCCTGCTCCTGCATCCATTATTCGATGTCCAAATTGTGCGATTACGAGTGTTGGATCTTCATTTTTAAAACGATCCAACAAAGATTGGATAGCAAAACGTCCAGACGCAAGATATAACATATCATCAATAATTGTAGAGACATTGCCAGCTAATAACGCTTGTTTGATAGACGTTCCAATCTGTGACGGATCCGGTTGAGAATTGAATTTAGCGTTACCTGTTTCAAGTGTGACAGCTAGAGAACCATATAAAGGGTCTTCAACCTGAAGGTTGATGTTTTCTGCATTCATCCTAGTCAAGTTAACAGGTATAGATATTTTATTTTGTGCTTCTAGTGAAAGATGAGACATCATCATGGGCCAAGCTCCGGCCGCCATCCAACCGAGTTCTTTGGCTTTCGCAACAAACTTTTGAGAATCCTGTGTAATTTCATATTGAGGGTAATATGAAGCAAAGTTTTGAATCACCGGCATAACGGCTTGTTTATAAGCTTTCACAGCCGTAATAAGCCAATTCGGATCACTTTGTTCTACATCATAGACAATCTTTGAAGCGGCCGGGAAAATGACATTATTCATAGCGATAATTCCATTTACTTTCGCTCGCATCATGGGGTCGTTAATGTCACCGGGTATTTCTATTGTTCCAAGATCATTTGGATCAAGACCTCGATCAGGAGGGACTGCAAATTTAAAAATCCATCGCGGTTTATTGTGGATAAACCGTGTTGCCTTTGTTTTTTTTATCGTAGAACTATGGGCACTCGTAGAAAAAGGAAGAAATTTGGTCCATAAAGATACTGGACTTTTTTTGCCGCGCTTTTGTGCTTCTGTGGCAAGATCGATTGATTCCTTGCTTATATAGTTTTGAACTAGACCTGCTTGCATTAAGACATGGGCGATATTTTTAGCTTCTTCTTGCATTTGAAGAGGCATTTCAGTTGTGACCATTGCAAAATTTGATTTGGCAAGATTATCCATGGAAAAAGAATAAAGATTGTTAGCCCAGGTACAAGCCCAACCAAGACACATGAGAATTCCTGCTTGAAATAAAGAGATTCCTCCAGAGAGCATAGGAGTTGTCATTGTCATCCCAAATATTGATCGAATGGGCCACCACACACCATTGAAACGTCTACCTCCTAACGTGCCTTCCTGGGCAGTACCCCCAAGAGACATCACAAATGTCCAAATAGACCAACCCACAACGGCCGTCATGAGTAGCGTGTTGATTTCGGATAGAATTTTTACAAAAGGTGTATCGAATGAGGCGTGTTCAGTTATTGCCCACCAATTGTCACCAAAAATCTTAGAAAAAGCGATGTTAGACATATCGGTTACGGGAAGGTCGGGAGAAGTTGGTATCGCCATATTAAGACTCCAATTATCGCAAATAATGTAATGTGATGTCTGGTCGATGATGGCCCATTTCTTCGGAGATAAGATAGTGCGCTTGTTCTGGAATATAACCTTTCTTGGTCAAATCTAAATATCTATCCCGTGCAAAATTATATCGAAAATCATGAGTTCCGGAGTTAGTCTCACCAGCTAATTTAGCTGCTCTTGCAATCTGATTACGGTAGGTGGACGACTTGACCTGAACAACCCCACCCCGTTCACCCAGCATTTTTTGCAATTGCTGATAAGTATCTGGTTGAACGGTGATATCACGAGGCATTCCACCCTTCGTATTAGTCAATTTAATTGTGTTATTACCAAGGAGTTGATCGACGCGGATCTTCCCAACCTCGTGGCAACGCGCACCGCCTTCGTGTTGAATTTTAGCCAGAAGTTTAGAAACTGGACTTCTAATTTCCTGAATCACATTTTGAGGCTCTGTGTAGCCACGATCTCTTTCTGGAGTCTCCAGCGAATTTTGAGCCAACTGTCGCAGATTATTAATGGGCTCACGAAACGCATAATCTCTCGTATAGCCAACCTTTTCGCTGAACCGCTCCAAGGCAGCCCCCAATTTCCCAAGATGTGACGCTTCTTTTTTCCATGTGCTATGGCTCACGCCATCAATTATTCTTTGCTCCAAATAACCTACAACATGCTTCTGCTCGATGTGCGTCATATCCTTGAGGCCTTGAGAGCGAGCATAGTGGCCCAACTTGTGCCACGTGTCTTTGTAATCTCTTGCCGTTTCATAGGAATGAATTTTTGTTTTTTCGGAAATGCGTTGTGAAGTTCCGCTAAGCCCCGCCTTTTCCAGGACTTTAAGAGCATCGTTTTTATCGGAATGCTTTTTTTCACCAGGCGCAAATATCTCTGAATCAACAAATATTCGATTTATTTGATAATTTACGCTTTTGGCCATACTAATCCTGTAAATAGTACGAAATTTTGGGGTGTTTAGAAGGCCCGTCATTTATTTATGGTGGCGACAAAAAGAATCCACCGACCCTAGAGGCCGCATTGGGCGAGGGCTAGGGTGCCCCTTTGCTCTTATCCTCCCGTAGGAGAAGCGGCGAGCAAGCAACCGCAAATCCCCGTCTTTTTTATTAGGTCGTGCGGGGTTTTCCCGACCTTTTTTCAACCTTCGCGCCTCCTGTGCGGCAGCCCTTCCGGACTTCCACCCTTGCTGTCCGTACAGTTCGTTGCGAAGGATTTACTGCCTCTGAAAATATCAGCGCGCGCCCTCGGCGTCAAGCCTCGGGAAGAGCCGCTTCGCGGTGATACGTGCGTATATCGTCCGTTACCTGCCCGTTGGTCAGGTAACGGGCGAGAACCCCCGGAAATCTTGCATTATCTCCCATTTTTCGATAGTAATAATTAACATATTAAAATGCATCCATATAATTTACAGGTTCAAATGACAAATGACAGACATACAACTTGAGCTGTGGCAATGGCTTACACGTCAAGGGCCTAAGACGATCCTTGACGTAATCACCGCCACCAACACCAATGTTGAATTATTTTTTTCCCAAGTAAAAAATATGCGTCATCGGCTAGAAAAAACCACAAGCAGGAAGATCGACGAGAAAAAGATAGCCCAGCCTCTCTGCGAAATGGAACGAATCCATGAATTGCGGATGGATAGGATGAGGAAAGTCAAGAAAGCAAAGTCCAAGAAGAAGGCTTTGGCAATTGAACGGCAATATTATACTATTAAGTCCCTCAGAAAGAAGGGAGCTAGTTGGAATGAGATTGTTGAATATCTCACTAGATATCACCGACTGAATGTCACGCGCCAGTACTTATACTCCGTCATGACGGAGTTGACCCAGAAGTACGAGGAGAAAAAATGAAGCTATTTGATGGACTCTTTGGGAACAGAGAATGCGTGGACTGCAAAAGGCTCCGTGAACAACTCAAAAAAGCCAAAACCCACCACAACGAAATACATTGGGCCAGGCTAAAGGCCATGGATGAAATTGAAGCCCGATTTCAGCGTCGAGAAAAGGAACTCAGATATCGAGAAAATAGTGCCAATCAGAGCGATACGTTGCTTGAGAGATATAGGGACAATCTCTATCACGCATCTCAAAATGTGGCTCAATTGAGAGAAGAAAAAAAAACGCTAAGATTTCAAATCAAATCTGCTTTAGTAGCTTTGGACGAAGGTAATTGTGATCAAGCCCGTGAAATCCTTTTGGCAAAAGCTAAAAAACGCAGGCGTTCAAAAAAGGCAAAGAAAAAATATTATGATGATTTTTCATTTTAAAAAAGGAAGTTGAATTATGAATAGTAGATTCAAACTTGCAATGACTTTCGGCCTATCCGTTGGCTTCATCGTTTTTGCAGTACACAACGAAAGCACAGGTTTTCTTAACCTATTGAATTTCTTGGGTTCAGTATTCCATGGCAGCGAGTTTACGAATTACATTGGCTTATTTTTCAAACAGTTCGGCAAGGATGTAGCTATGTTTGCAGGACTAGCCTCGCCAATAGGAATGGCAAGCCTACTTCTGGGAGTCGGATCGTTTATCGTTACTGCTGGAACTGTATTTTGGATGCTGACTAGGAGAAGAAATACAGCTGTCAAAGATTGCAGGACGATAGCGTCATGCAAATAAACACAGCGGCGTCTTGGTTTGGTCTAGGATTGGTTGTAGTCGTATTTCTGTGTGGTTTCCTTTATGACCGATACGGCAGGAAAACTCATAAGGTTAATGCTACCCTAGACGTTTCAGAAGGCCCCAGAAAGCCTCGCCAACAAAAAAACAAAAAACGTTCAGAATCAAAATTTGAGCGATTTTTCTCATTCTTTTCTTCTTAATGGTAATCCCCCCGAAAAAAAGTAGTTCTGAAAAGTAGAATTTTCTCGTAATTAAAACACAGGAGATTTTACATGAAGAAGTCCCGCTATTCCGACAGTCAGATTTTGAGTATCTTGAAGCAGGCCGAAAATGGTGTACCTGTGACCGAGCTTTGCCGTGAGCATGGCATGAGTAGTGCCACGTTTTACAAGTGGCGTTCTAAGTACGGCGGTATGGATGCTTCGCTCATGGCACGTATGAAGGAACTGGAAAAGGAAAACCGGCTTCTTAAGCGTATGTATGCTGAAGAAAAGATGAAGGCCGAAGTCGTTGCCGAGGCACTTGCAAAAAACTGGTAAGGCCATCTCGTCGCCGCGAGATGGCCCAAAGAGCCGTGAAAGAGAAGAAGTTGAACATTCGACAGTCTTGTGAAGCCTTTGATATCAGCCAAACGTGCTATCGGTACGAGCCAAAACTCTCGGCAGAGAATGAACGTGTGGCGGATTGGTTGATTCGTCTGACCACGAATCAACGCAATTGGGGATTTGGCCTATGCTTTTTGTACTTGCGTAACGTCAAAAAGTTTGGCTGGAACCACAAACGCGTGTACCGCATCTATTGTGAATTGGAATTAAACATGAGAATCAAGCCAAAAAAACGATTGGTGCGTGAGAAGCCGCAACCGCTTGTTCAGCCCACAACGATCAATCAAGCATGGTCTATGGATTTTATGCACGACCAGTTGCGAGATGGCCGCAGCTATCGATTGTTCAATGTAATTGATGACTTTAACCGGGAAGGCTTGGGCATCGAAGTGGACTTTTCCTTACCAGCCGATCGGGTTATTCGCTCTTTGGAACAAATCATTGAATGGCGTGGTATGCCACAGGCTATACGTTGCGACAATGGACCTGAATATATTAGCCATCGGCTTCAGGCTTGGGCGAAGAAAAAAGGTATCCGGCTTGACTACATCCAGCTTGGCAAGCCACAGCAAAATGCATATGTTGAACGATTTAATCGGACTGTGCGTTATGATTGGCTCAACCAGTATTTGTTTAAAAGTATACACGAGGTCCAGGATCATGCCACCAAATGGCTTTGGATTTACAATAATGAACGACCACATTTTTCCCTTGGGGGGATCCCCCCAAGGGAAAAACTGGCCGAGGTAGCATAGCTTCTACTTTTCAAACCTATTAAAAATGGGAGGATTACCGATGCCGAGCAGCTTGGAATTCGAGTGCCTATCGAGTTTCATGATGCCCTAAAATCGCTCTCAGCGGCCCTCAAAAATGGTTTTCAGACCATGATGCCTACTTAAGAGCGACCTTGTGGCTTCTGAGACCGTAGGGCGCGAATTTGAGAGATTAACGGGGTTGCTCGAAAGAGCGCGAGAGTCGGAACGCTCAGCGCAAGACCAGATAGCGTGGGGGCCTCCAAGAATATGGCGCACCCTATCTAGCTACCACGTAGCAGGCTTTAGAATTTGGTTTCCCTGAAAATCTATTACCGGATTCGGAAATTGAGCTACGGCCAGGTGTTTAGACCGGACATGTTTCTTGAAAGTGGCGTATTGTCCTAAAGCTGGAGGGAGGTTTTTGTCAGGGCAAATGATTCCGACCTTCTTGCCTAATTCCTGAGTAACGATCCGGATAGGTTCAACAAGGTCTGTATCTTTTGTAACAACTATCGCCACATCATATTTATTGGTACAGCCATCAAACACCAAGTGTGATGCCATATTTACGTCACTCCCCTTTTCTTCCATGGTATGGACTTCGACTTTCTTCGGTAGACCAGGGATAGGATTTACGAGAGGGCGTATAATTTTTTTGGCTAGAAAATTACCAAAAAAAATATCGAGATGAGGAATAGTGCCAAGTGCATTTAAATACAATTGCTGTCTTCTTGGCTGATCTGGATCCTGCGCTCCAGAAACACGTGCAGTGAAGTATTTGATTCTTTGGATTTTGTTCGTTTCTTGGAGAAGACGAGACATTAAAGCCTCTGGATTCAACCATTTGAAAGGCCCACCGGCCAAAGCTCGATAATAAAAATTGAACCCGTCAATGTAGACATATGTTCTGTGAAACAGCTCTGCCATTAACCTCTCCATGTCTTGAAAGAAGCAAGGGCCGGGAATGAATCCCGGCCCCTGAACCGATAGCACGCTATCGGCGGGTACTCTTAAGTCCTAGGTATAACTGGCAGGTAAATTAGTCAACTTCAAAATGCTCAGAATCAAAATTTGAGCGTTTTTTCTCATTCTTCTCTCTTTATTTATTCCGGGCTTTTGGTTTGTCTTTAGGCTTGGGAGGTTTATACCAAAAATAAACGTAGAAAAAAACGCCGACGCATGTCGCAAAAGCAATTAACGCGCTTATTTCAGTACTTTTCATTTCATATCCCCCAGTTCACAGAACGATTTAATCCATTTTGCCTATATTTAAGATAAAAAGCAAAAGAATCTTATTAAAACTCCTTCATCCATCGGCCAATTTATTAGCAATTCTTTCAGCTTTTAAATGAGTATATCTCTTGAGCATTTGTAAATTTTTATGCCCCGTAATTTCTGCAATTTCCATAATGTCTAAATCTCCGCGTTCAAAAAGCCTCGAAGTGGCTTCGTGACGCAGGTCATGGAACGTCAGGCCTTTGATCTCAGCAGCTTTTGTTGCCCGCCTCATGGCAATTGTGATGGCGTTAGGACTCATGCCAAAAACCGAGCCGAAAATGTTGCGAGGGATGCTTTTTAACACTCCCAAAGCCTCCGGTGAAAGAGGGACGGTCCTCTCGGACATATTTTTTGTTTTTTCAAGATAAACTGTCTTTCCCTGGAAATCGACATTTTCCCACCTCAACTCCGCAATCTCGATGCGGCGCATGGCCGTTGCCAGGGCGAATTGCACTACAGGTCTAAATTTCTCTCCGCATTCTTCAAGAAGACGCTCCTCTTCACTCTTAGATCCTTGGACGTCTTCAGGTGCGGGTTGAAGCCTTCTTGTACGGCCTCCGCTAAGTTTGGGCTTTCTCGCACGCTTCACGGGGTTGGACAGGCTTTCCATGCCCCAATCCGTTGCGGCCACCTCGAAAAGACGAGAGAGGATAGCTAGGTCGAGCCGGATTGTATTTGGCTTCACTCCTTCTCCCTCTCGTTCCTTAATGAACTCAGCAATGTGTTTGGTTCGGATTGAAGCCATGTAGAGCTTTGCAATGTCGCGCTTCTGGATGCCCTTTGCTCTGCGTGTCTCATTAGCGGCCATTTTGAGGGTTGGAATATAGTCTTGAATGAATCGCTCTAGGGCTTCGTAAAGGGTCGTCGCTTCGGCTTCTTTACGGGAGACAAAAACTCCACGATCCATTTCATTTTCAATGTCTCGCGTCCATGCTTCAGCATCGGACTTGAGTTCAAAAGTTTTACATTGGATCGGGTATCCTTTGCGGCGAACTCTCGCCTCCCATTGGTGCTTGCCACGTTTTCTAATGCTTGCCATTGAGCCCTCCCGTTTTGATTTACAGTGCAACCCCGAATAATCCGACAACAGCCTTAACGGTCCCAATGGGGTCGTTCATTCTCAGCAAAACACGCTAAACCCTTGATTTTCCTGGAGCCGGAAATCAGAATTGAACTGACGACCTACTGATTACGAATCAGTTGCTCTACCATCTGAGCTATTCCGGCTAAATGGGAGGTGATTTTTATCTCAGGAGGTGAAAGTGGTCAAGGAAAAATTGGTGGTATCGGATTGGGAGCATATATACCATGGGAAAAGATAACAGGCTGATGTTGGGGTGATCTTCTGATGAATGTCACCTGCGATATTTAACAATTTCTCGCTACGCGGTGTCGGTGATGTTTAGGAAAAACATATGCAGGCAACTGACGATTTCTTAGCAGTCTGATCTCTTGGACTTTGTAATTACGCTGACAGACACACGCCATCTGTTCATTCATTGGCGAGCGTGCAGCATAATGTGAGACACTTGCGAACTCTTTTGATATAGGACATGAAGGTGAGCACATTGAAGGAGCTTTCATGGATATTTCCATTACATATATTCATCATAATTGCTTTGTCCTGAAAACCGTGGATAGAGCCTACCTCTTTGATTACCCAAACGATTCCCATCTGCCGGACGGGGCCGAAGCCCTTGTGCAAAAAGCCGTCGCCGGGACCGACCTTTCGGTATTTATCTCCCACAGCCATGAAGACCATCTTAACGATGACATCATGTGCATGGCATCCACAGCCAACAATGTCCGATACATACTGTCCGACGATGTGGAAGACATGCGGCCCAATGCCATTCCCCCAGACGGCAACATCTTGATTGTTGAACCGGATGAAGCCTACGAGTTTGAGGGACTGCATATCGAAACGCTCATGTCCAATGATCTCGGCGTGGCCTTTTTGGTGGAGGACGGTACTTTTCGATTCTATTATGGTGGCGATCTTGCCAAATGGATTTGGAAATCCGCTTCTGCACGCGAGCAGGAATTTACCACCAACTTTTTTCGGGAAGCCATGGAACGTGCCCGCGACTTTGCGCCTCACGTTGCTTTTTCCAATGTTGACAAAAGATTGGAAAATCTGGCCGGAGGAGTGGAAGCCTATCGCCAGACCGGAGCCAAGGTTTTTGTTCCGATGCACGCCTTTGGCGATACCTACTGGCTCAAAGAATTTAAAGACACTGTGGGAGAAACCTTTACCAAACTGTTCATCTATGAAGAACCCGGAGATTGCCTTGAATTCGTTGTTTGACCAGCGTCGTTAATCAACTATCATGTCGTAAAAAATGCGGGCTGCGCCCGGATAATTATGATCACCCCCATGCGCCGACGACTCGCTACGGCTTTTATCGTCGCCATGCTCTCAACCAGAAACTTTGTAGCTCTAGCCTATGGAATCCATTCTCGGAACCCCTTCTCTATACCAGCCCTTTTGACTCCATAAAAAAGATGCAAAACATGACCCGCGACTAGGCCATCATAAAACTCTAGCCTCTCCTCCCCTTTTTCGGCGTTGCCGAAGGTGTGGAATGTTTTTAACTAACTATTTAAGAACGATAAGATATTTTACTAAAAATAATACCGAAACATTCATCTTCGTTCTTGCGCTCTAAAAGGCTATGATATATATTCTCATAATCACGATGTCCTTCAGGTGACAAAAGAGTCATAATAGGGAATCCGGTGTAAATCCGGAGCGGTCCGGCCGCTGTTATCTCTACGCACGCACCTATGCGCCACTGCCGAAAGGCGGTGCGAAGAAGAGAAAGCCAGAAGACCTGCCTGAAGCGTTTCTACTGTTGCTGGTCTGCGGAGTCCGTGCAACGGAAAAGAAAATTTACTCACGACAACCATTGCCTGATTCGTGCGGTTCTGCTGTTCGCGTCACACGGCAATTCGGCAGGCAGTATGTCGCCACCTTTGGTGGTGTCATTATTCCGCGCTTTGCTGTTTGCCATGGAAACCATATGCCCATTCAAATTGAAAAACGTGACGGTTGTATCGAAACCTGGTCCACAAAACGTATCGGTGATGCCATCTTCAAGGCACTTAAAGGCAGCGGCATAAAAGACCCTCTGCTCGCTCAAAGACTGGCAAAAAAAGTTGAAAAAAAACTAGCGGATGTCGATGTTCCCCAGCAGGAGCAGGTCCAGGACATGGTCCAGCAGGTGCTCATGGAAGCCCGCCTCTACAAGGTAGCCGAACGTTACATCATATATCGCGAAAAACGCCGCGAATTGCGTTCGCAAAATGAAGCATTCCTTGACATCTCCGGTGTCACAGAAAGCTATCTCGATAATATTGACTGGCGCGTCAATGAAAACTCCAACATGGTTCACTCCTATCAGGGGCTCATCTTGCACATGGCTGGAGCCGTGCAAGCCCGTTACATGCTGGAAAAATACCCGGAAGAAATCCGCATGGCACATAATCACGGGTATTTCCACATCCATGATCTCTCTTTCGGGCTTGCCGGGTACTGCTCAGGCTGGAGTCTGCGCGACCTGCTGCTGGAAGGTTTCAACCTTCGTGACCGTTGCTCGTCCACACCGGCAAAACACTTTGACGCGGCCTGCGGACAAATCGTCAACTTTCTCGGCACACTGCAAAACGAATGGGCCGGAGCGCAGGCGTTCAACAACGTGGACACCTACCTTGCACCGTTTATCCGATATGACGGGCTTGATTACCCGAACGTAAAACAGCAGATTCAAAAACTGCTTCACAACCTCAACGCAACGTCCCGTTGGGGCGGTCAGAGTCCCTTCACCAATTTCACCTTTGACTTTGTTCCCCCGGCACACATCGCCAAGGAACCGATCATCATCGGTGGAGAATTTCAGGACTCTACCTACGGTGAATATGCCGAGGAAATGGCCATGATCAACCGCGCCTTCCTTGAAGTTATGCTCGAAGGCGATGCTGACGGTCGCATTTTCTCCTTCCCGATTCCCACGTACAATGTCACCAATGACTTTCCATGGGAATCCGAAGAAGGCAAATTGTTGCTCCAGATGACCGCCAAATACGGTGCTCCCTACTTCCAGAACTTTATCAACTCCGATATCAATCCGGAAGATGTCCGTTCCATGTGCTGCCGCCTCCAAATGGACTTGCGGGAAATCCGCAAGAAAACGGGAGGACTGTTCGGCGCAGGCGACCTGACTGGCTCCATCGGCGTTGTCACGCTGAACCTGCCGAAGCTCGCCTACCTCGCACACAATGAAGAAGACTTCTTCGATCTGGTCACCGAGTACGCCACCCTTGCCAGCGAGTCATTGGAATTCAAACGCAAGATTGTGGAAAAAAATCTTGAAGCAGGCATGTTCCCGTTCTCCAAGCGGTATCTGAAAAATGGCTTTAAGGGACACTTCTCCACCATCGGTCTCATCGGTGGTCACGAAGCATGCATGAATCTGCTGGGCAAGGGTGTGGACACCCCTGCTGGTTCGCGGCTCATGCAGCGTGTTCTCAACCACCTGCGTCGCCTTGTGGTCGACTTTCAGGAAGACACCGGCAACCTCTATAACCTTGAGGCAACACCGGGAGAAGGCACCTGCTATCGGCTGGCGAAAATCGACAAAGAGCTGTATGCGGACATCCACACTTCAGGTGGAGACACCCCCTATTACACCAACTCCACCCTGTTACCTGTGGGAGTCAGTTCCGATGTCTTTTTTGCCTTAGAGCACCAAAACGACTTACAAACCCTATACAATGGAGGCACGGTATTCCACACCTTCCTCGGTGAAGCCGCACCTGATGAGGAGAGCGTGAAGAACTTCCTGCTCAAGGCTATGAGCAAGACCAAAATTCCGTACATCTCAGTCACGCCGACCTTCTCCATCTGCGAGGATCACGGCTACATCTACGGCGAGCATTTCGACTGCCCGACCTGCGAAAAGGAAACCGAGGTATACACCCGCGTGGTCGGCTACTACCGCCCTGTGGGACGCTGGAATAAAGGCAAGCAGGAAGAGTACAAGGAACGCCTGGAGTACACACAGGAAACGTTCTGCTGCGCGTCCTAAACCGAGATTGAAGTAACACCGATCAACACACATGATTCTGGACGCCAACCAGCTTGCCGCCATTCGGCAACGCAACGATGAAGAACTACGGCGGGGCAACCGTGGGACACATGGCTACCCCGCGCAAACCATGCAAAATCTCTTGCATACCATCGAAGCGTTAAAAAAAGAAAAGCGGAAATGGAAAAAGCTGGCTCAAGCCAGAGGCAAGGCTCTCAACGAGATCAACCGCATTGCGGAAGACACGTTGCAATCATAACCTTCTGAACAACAATGCCGCCAATTCTGTCCATTGGCGGCATTGTCATTGTGTGCGGGAAGCACCAGAGTTCTCGACAACGGGGACAGTTCCCTACATTCGGGAGACAGAAGACTCTCAGGAACGTGGGGAATCCCCAGCAGAAGGGGCGTAACGATGTCGTGCAACACCAAAAAGGTGCAATCAGGAATTATCCTTGATTGCACCTTTTTATATTCCCGACCAGGACTACGGAGGCATCCTGGTCGGAAAGCCATGTAAAGGCTATAGCTCTTTTTAGAATAGCCCGTCCGGGTGACAAGCGGAGTTCACGCACCCCGTCAGTTCCTTGTCGCCGGAGAACTCTTCGACGTGGCAGGAAAGACAAGAGGCATGCCCTTCACTTTTCACATGCATCGCACGGAAGTAAGACGTTGGCCCTTGAGCATTGGGGTTTGCATCGGTATGGCAATTCGCGCAAGACTCAGGCTCGTCTGCTACTTCATTTTTGTGGTGGCAGGTAAAGCAATCAACGCCTTCGTGACTGGAGTGGTTGAAATTCACTCCGAGTTCGCGCTTGCTGTTTCCTTCGATCATATTGATTTCAAGATCATCGTCTGGAGCATCAATCGTTGCTTCCAATTCTGCCTGGGCAAAGGCCAAAGCTGCGACAAAACATACACACAGCAGAGACATGATGAATATTTTTTTCATGATATTTCCTTATTCGTATGTAAGTTTACGCTTTTGTTTTGGAACTGAAGCGACCAGCAAACAATTCACGCCGATGAATGCCACCGTTGACCGGCACATTTTTCATCAATTTGCTTCCATCCATGGCCGCGAGCAGATTACCATTATAGCCTTCCGGCTCGGCTGTGCATAAGTATATGACACGCACAGACTCCGGGTCCGCCAGATAGGCATCCGGATTGGTTTTCTGAACTTCTGCCAAACGTTTTTCCGCAAGAGCCAACATATCTTCACGGTCGCCGAAGTTCATGGTGCCGGTGGGGCAACTTTGAACACAGGCAGGAAGAAGGCCGGCTTCCACGCGATCCAAACACATGTCGCACTTAGACCATTGCCCAGTCTCTTCATCCATGCGAGGCACATTGTACGGACAGAGTTCTTCACTGGTAACCGTGTCACCAATACTCGCCGTGCGGCTGGTCATGACAACGGCTCCGGTCGCGGCGTCCTGCTCGATACCGTTCTGGCTGTACATATTTCCGATATATTTGCAGGGAGGCTCAAGGCAATGGCGGCACTGCTCAGGGAAGAAGTTCCAATGCAACTTACCGTTATCATCGCGCATTTCGTGGAAACGAACAAGGCGAATCGTGTTAAAGGACAAATCTTGCGGATTCTGGTGCGAACCCACATTGCGCGTTTTTTCCGCAGGGAGGTTTTTCCACTGCTTGCAGGCAACCTGACATCCGCGGCACGCGGTACAAAGGGTCAAATCAACAAAGAAGCTTTTACCACTCATTATTTATCCCCTTCTTTCCACTTGCGCAGGTTGACCATGAACGCCTTGTATTCAGGGATACCGGTGTTCGGATCACCAACGTTGGGAGTTACAATATTTGCGGAATCGCCGCCATCAACGGGCTTTACCCAGCCGTAATGCCACGGCATACCGACCATGTGCACATCGTTACCATCAATGTTGTATGGCTGGATACGCTCGGTCACTATTGCGATAGCCCACAACGAACCGCGCACACTTTCCACAGTAACTTTTTCACCATTTTTGATGCCGCGAAGTTCAGCAAGTTGAGGACTTATCTCAACAAACATTTGAGGTTCGGCCTCCACCAGCCAGCTACACCAACGCGTCATGGACCCTGTTTGCCAGTGTTCCGTCACACGATAGGTTGTACCGACAAAGGGATAGCGGGGATTGCACACCGCTTTTTCTTCGCCAGCCACCTGCACCGCCGTTGGATTGTGCAATGTGCTCGAAAACGCATGATTTTCAATCGGGCATTCCAGCGGTTCATAGTATTCAGGCAACGGACCATCGGCACGGCCAGGACCAAAGAGTTGGCCAAAACCATGTTTGCGCATGATGAAAGGATGCTTGGTCCCCGGCGCCCAACCGCCGTCAGGAACATCACCTTCCCATTTCTTGCCGTTCCATTCGATAACTGTCCGCTCTGGATTCCACGGCTTACCTTGCAGGTCAACCGATGCCCTGTTGTAAAGGATTCGGCGGTTGACGGGCCAGCACCATGTCCAATTCGGGAACAGACCGATTTTTGCCTGCAACGGCGTCTGTGCCGAGTTGTGCCGTTCAGCTTTATTTTCCGTGTCGCTCACGGAGTTACAATAAAGCCAGTTACCCGAAGTGGTGGAGCCATCATCCTGGAGGTAGGCGAAGCTCGGAACCTGCTGTCCTTTCTTGAACTTCTTCCCCTTGACAACCGTGTCTCGCGTGAACCAGCCGTTGCAAAGCTTTGCGGTCTGCTGTGCGCTAAACTCCATGTGGCCGTGCTCATTTTCCACGCACATATTGTTGAAGCTCAGACGGGTGATCGGTTCAGGGAACGCGCCCCCTTCCTTCTCATACAAATGGACCAATTCTTCCCACAGTTCATGGAAGTAGTGACCATCAGTGAGTACACCGTCTTTGGGTTCTGGTCCGGCATACCGCCACTGCATCCAACGCCCGGAGTTGGCAACGGACCCTTCCTTTTCAATGGCCGTTGCACAAGGGATAAAGAACGTTTCCGTTTTCACCTTGGAGGGATCCATACCCGGTCCCTTCCAAAAGCTCGACGTTTCGCAGTCAAAGACGTTGACATTTACCATCCAGTCAAGTTCTCCGAGGGCTTTACGAGTCTTTTCGGAGTCGGAACTGGAACAGGCCGGGTTCATACCCCACACCCATCCACCTGTGAATCCGCCATTATACATACGATCAATGAGCGGAATCCAGGAATACTCACTGGCCTTGTGGTTTTCCAGCTTCGGCAAGTATTTGTAGGAGTCCTTCGGATCATCATCAGAATACATCGCCTTGAGCAGGCTGGCGGAATACTTGGGATAGTTCTGCCACCAGTTTGCACTCATCGGGTCTTTGGTCACAGGCGCAAACCGCTTATTGTACTGCTCAAGCGTGTCCAGTCCGGCAAGAGGCGTGGCAATGTAACCGGGCAGGATATGGTACAGGAGAGCATAATCGGTCGACCCCTGCACGTTGCACTCGCCGCGTAGCGCGTTGACCCCGCCGCCGGCGATACCGATATTGCCGAGCAAAAGCTGAATCATGGCCATGGCACGAATGTTCTGCACACCGACAGAGTGTTGCGTCCACCCCATTGCATACATGATGGTACCAGCTTTTTTCTTATCACCAGTAGCGGAATACACTTCGTAGAGTTCCAGCAAATCTTCCTTGGAAACACCGGACATTCTGCTCACGTTCTCCAGTGTATACCGCTCAAAGTGCTTTTTCACGATTTGAAAAACGCAACGGGGATGTTCCAAGGTCATGTCTTTTTTGGGAACACCGTTTTCATCATATTCAAATGCCCACTTTGATTTGTCATAGGAGGAACTGGCAGGATCAAACCCCGAAAACAGACCATCCTTAAATTCGTAATCCTTACCAACGATAAAAGAAGCGTTGGTGTAATCACGCACGTATTGAAGGAAATAGCGTTTGTTATCGATAATATATTTGATCATACCGCCCAAGACAGCGATATCAGAACCAGACCGAAGCCCAATGAACTTATCCGAACGAGCGGATGTGCGGGTAAAGCGCGGATCAACATGGATGATCTTTGCGCCCCTGGCCTGTGCTTTCAAAGCCCACTTAAAAGAAATGGGGTGGTTTTCGGCAGCATTACTGCCCATAATCAAAATACAATCACTGTTTTGTAAATCATTCCAGTGATTCGTCATCGCACCGCGTCCGAACGACTCTCCCAGAGCCGCAACAGTTGCACTGTGTCAGATACGGGCCTGATGCTCGAGATAGACGATCCCCTGGGCACGCATAAATGCATGCATGGCAAAACATTCTTCGTTGTCCAGTGCAGCAGAACCAAGGGAGGCTATCCCCATGGTACGGTTGACGACCTGTCCTTTGTCGTTCTTTTCCTGAAATGATTTATCGCGGGAGTCTTTTGCCAGCCGGGCAATACGTTTTTTACACCATTCCCAGCTTTTTTCTTCCCACTCAGAGGCGTATGGTGCGCGGTAGAGACATTTGCCGTTGCGCAAATCGTTTTCGGTCATCTGGATAGAGCTTGCGCCCTTTGCACAGAGAGAACCTTCGTTGATGGGGTGGTCGGGATTGCCTTCCACATTGATGGCTCTTTTGGTTTCCAGCGAGGTGGTCACCACCAGACCACAACCAACAGAGCAGTAAGCACAGACTGAAGTCGTTTCCTTACTCCATTCAGGCTTCATCTGAACAATTTTTTTCACATCTGTCTTCGTACACCCAACACCGAGGCCGGAAAAGGCCACGCCAAGGGCTGTTGCCGATGACAGTTTTACAAAGTCACGACGATTCAGCTTCATACAATAGTCCTTGAGTTATTGTTATCGTCCACGAATCTCACAGCCAAGTGCTGTGAGGAGCTGATACCCAAAAAGTGCCACAGGAGGCTCATGAAAAGCCATGCCGTCATCGAGAACTGCCGGGGTCCAAGTGAAAACTTGCACATGCAGTATTTCGGCATACTTTTCACATGTTTCCAGAGACACGCCCAGACCGCCAAACGGAATATCCGGAGTGTTTCGCGCTGTTAAAGATTGTTCATCAAGTGCCAAAACGCACCTCCATATCCTTTTAATCTCGTGCGAATATACACAAAGTATTATATTGCCTATTTATACCGCTGAAAAATAACAAAACAAATCCACTTACGCACGGTTCAGCACTCATTGCTATTATGAGAAAAAATACACAAACCCAAAGGCCAAAAGAAAATACATGTGCCATGGCAACGCCTTCCGCAATTCACTCATTTCTTTTAAAAACCAGCAGGTTGGATACAAAGTAGTTTGTAACAAACGATACGCCACTGGCTCCGATCAAAGAAACGAGATTCCAGAAGTAGTCATCCGGAATAAAGTGGGTGAAAACCGTGAGACAGACAAAACGCACACCCAGAACAAGAACTGAACTCGTACAATACTTAAAGAATCTTGAAAAAGAGAGAGCGACCTCACCCTGGTTGAATGTAATGATTTCATGCAGAAAATAGGTGACTATCATCCCGGCAATCAATCCAGCGGCCGTAGCCCAAAACACAGTGGAAGACTCGTTAAGTAGCACGAGTGCGCCTGTCGTTATGTCTACGCCGACACCGACGATACTCACGCAAAAGAAGAGAAGAGGCTTTGGAATCTTCAAAACAGGCCTATGTGTCTTCCAGGAGGCACCACCGCTTGTCCGCACTCTTGAACTCGGTGCTTATCCCATTCAAAAAGGTGAACAGGTCATATACGTTATCGATCTTACTTCCGAGTACCGAATAGAACTCTCCTAAGCTTTCATGCTGCTGCAGAAAGATCGGTCTACCGTCATCGCCCTCGTTTTTAAGTAAAACTGTTTTTACTTCAAACAGGGAATCCACATATTCGACGTCTCGCAAGCAGGGCATATACTTGGCAGAATCTCGAATCATATACGGATAACTGGAGACCAGATCAAGAGAGGCCAATAACAAATGAGCATCAGCGCAGGGCGATGTGTCCTGCCAACTGCTATGAGGTGTGTAGCTGACATGCGTCAGGGAATAACACTTTTCAGCGGGAAACGGCATGATTGAAAAGAATGGGCCGTCCATGACCGTGATGCCGATTCCGTCCAATTCTTCGGGTGGTGTCACCAGGGAAATTTCCGTCACTTCGTGCTTCAAGGGGAGCAGTTCAATATCAGAGGATTCCAATATCGAATTGATCCGGGAGTACGTGCAGTTAAAAACATATCTGGCTTGAATTTCCTCGCCATCTGCCATTTTCAAAGTGGATACCCCACCATCGAACCCCACACTGTTTACCTGTGAATTGAAGCGAATTTCCACTCCGCTGCTTTCCAGCTGTTCCCTGAGAATATCTCTCACAATAGAGTAATCGAAAGCGAATTCCTTCACCTTGAATACGTCTTCGATATAATCATCACTGAAAAGGGCCTTGAGGTTGGGAGGAGCAGGAAAAATTGGAGCCTTCATCTCTTGATACATTTTGAAAAACCGCCGTGCAGTGACCTTGGAGCCTTTCTTCGCGATGGCGTAAAGCATTGTAAAATCATCTACAATAGCTTTTTTAAACTCAAACATGAATCGCGGCAGATTGTAGAGCGATCTAATGGCCGTCACAAAACTTCTCGGATAATGGAAACCGGTATGCACACGAGCCTGGTTCACCCGAGAGGAACGCATCAAGAGGTCTTCTTCCTTTTCAAAGATAACAACTTTCCCGCACACACCTTTGAGGTAGGCTCCTATGCAAGCACCATAAAACCCACCACCAATCACTGCAACATCGTACACCATAACAACTACTCGGGATTATAATCGCCAGCTAAAAGTTTCAAAAGAGTACGGATTAAATTGAAATTCCCCTTAAACGAACTGATCTTGGTGGGGATATGACCATCAGAAGGATAAATTCGTGTTGTCGGCACCTCTTTGACCTTAAGTCCAATCCGGGATGCCCGGACAGACAGATACGCCAAGAGCTCATATACCATGAACACATCACGAAACGGCTTCACTTCAGGGTGCAAGAGATACTTTGCCGAGTACGCCCGGAATCCCTGAGTGGTGTCAGTAAACCAATGGCGCGCAGCCAGACTGACCAGTGGCGCATGAATGAGTTTGATGGCCCACAGGCGTATAGGAGGTGTATTGATTCCTTTGCCTCCCTTGATGAACCGTGAGGCTTGGGCATAATCGACCCCAGCATCGAGAGCATCGACAAATGCGGCTATAGATCCAACAGAATCCTTGCCATTGCCGTCTATGGTGATGATCCCTTCATATCCTTCCTGTAGAGCCCAAGCATACGCCATCCGCAATTGCGCCGAGAGCTTGCCCGGTCCCAGTTTTTCCAATACGCCACGAACTCCTACAGACTGCAGAAAGCCGTCTTCGAGGCTACCATCAGTACTACCGCCATCGGCAATAACGATGTCAACGAGTTCGTGGACATGGATGTCGTGCATCGTTTCGAGTTGCTGACGGATACGCTCGCCCTCGTTAATAACCGGAATAACAATGCAATATTTTGTTTTTTTCTCTCCGAAAACATTTTTGCTATAAACCGGAACCTGCCACTCGTTGGAATCAGGGATCTTCATTTACACACCCTTTGTAAAGTAATCTTTGTATGCCAGCTTCGCCACTTTGAGTGCGTCAACAACGTGATTACGGTTATCCTCATCATTGTCCCGTTTCATCTCAATTGACACCAGTCCATCATATCCAGAGGAACAGAGCGCGGCACAGATGTCTTCATGCCTTTGCACGCTCGCACCGCCGACAGCCTCCAGATAGGGTTCACTGCAATGAACGTGCGCGACCAATTCCATGTTTTCAACAATATCTGCGCTCGTTTCATTATTCATTCCCATAACACCGGCATCTATTTGCACAGCACAACCAGGGTGATCCACCATGGAAACAAACTCGAAAGCCTCAAAATGGTGGGTTATGAAGTCACACCCATACCCTGCAGCATTTGGCTCCATGCAGAGAATGCAACCGCGCTCATGCGCATAACTTGCCACATCCCGCATGAAAGGTGCTGCTTCGTGCATTGCCTGCTCAAGGGGCATTTCGCCCCGCAACCTGTTTTTGGGAGAACCAAACACCAATGGCCTGGCTCCGACAGCAGCGGCTACATCAACGACAAGCTGAAGGTATTTGAACAGCTCTGCACGCTTTTCCTGCGATTTGAAGAGCGTCAATTCAGGCTTGCCAAACAAAAGAGCCTGCATGGCAACAATTTCTATTCCGGCGTCCTGCCACAGCGCACGGACATCGGCAATGTCCTGTTCCGAAACCTCCTCAAGGGGCTTGTTGAACAAAGCAAGCGGAGCAACTTCGATTTTATCGACAGCGTGCTCCTTCAGGGTATCAATAATGTTACCCACCTCTGAATAGTTCCAGGCGATATTGGAAACCGCGAGATTCATGAGCGACTACCTCCCGGCCATTGTCCGTTCGACAAACGCACGAATTTCATCGAGCACCGCGTGCTTATTCCGCAAGTACGCCCCGTCACCATTCATTTCCTCAGCGAACTGGGTTTGCATGTCATACGAGACAGGATCCCACTCCGCTTCGTTATCAAAATCCATATCAAAGGCGTTTTTTGCCACAGCCTTCACAGAGACAGGTTCTGTCGCAAAGTTGACGATTGGCAATCCTTTTTCCAAAGCCAACATCGCATCCTGATAAAGACTGTCCAACCCATAGAACTGGAACACATTTTCCGAATGAATTTTATGCACCTCATTATCGTTCATGAAATCATAAATGATATTCTTCTTCAGCCCGTTGCCAAACAGACCGGGCAAACGGATGATCAGGTGCTTCGGGAAATGCTCTTTCACAAACTCTTCCACCTTGACGCGATGCGCACCGTAAGGGTGATGCCCTTCGGACGTCACCGGATCATCTTCCGTGACGCCAGAGCTATCCTTGTAGACGTCCACTGTGGAAATCAAAATAAACTGTTTGGCCTTGACGGTCTTGAGCACATCAAGAAGTATCTCGATACTAGCCCAGTCCTCTTCGGGATTCTGATTCGCCCACCATTTAACGGCAGAAACACCTGAACACCATAGCTGATCATATGACTGCCCTGTCATTTCCTTGAAATTCTTTGAATTATAGGTGGAATCAAAATCTCCCTGATCCAACAAATTGCTCCCGACAAATCCAGTGTGCCCAATCAATCCTCGTTTCATATTAAAACTCCACGTTACTCTTAGCGATTTTGTTGATTAAATCAGAAGAAGACTCTTCTTTCTTGATTCCATAAGAAGGATACTGCTTGTTTTGGTACATGATATTCTTTGTTGTTGCTGCCACTATCGAAAGTACAAAGAACAGGACACAGAACATGGCTGACATCATGAGTGACATCGTCGTCCACCCTCGTTCGACATCAAGCAACATGTAGGCCATGACGACATATACCAAATACAGAGCGTTGACCATGGACACCCCAAGCGCGAGCACCGCAGTGAACTTGATGAGTCGCGGAGAAGCGTTACTCAACACATCGACCCCGAAAGAAATTCTCTCTGCAAGGTAGGCCAGGGAAACCGAAGGTCGCTTCACGTCCCCATCAAGGCACACGATCCCCTTGCCAAGCTGAACATTCATCAACTTGAGATAACGATGCGGGACGTTGCTGTGGTTAATGGCCCCGATCAAATTACGGCTCACGGCAACGCAATTCGACAAGCCCGACGGGATTTTAATCCCGGTGATGATGTATAACAGCAGGCAGTAGAACCAATTGAAAAAGGAATAGAAAGAATATGTACTTTCCTTGGCATAACGAATGACAACGTAATCATCGCCTGACAACACCTTGTTCACGAGTTGCGAAACATTTTCCGGCCCGACAGAGGATGGCAACATGACAACAACGTCACCGATGCTCTCCTCAAGAATAACAGTCTCTATAACATCCTGAGAGTACCTGCCATTCAAGCGAATCAGCCTGACATTGGAATGATTCGAGAGAATCTTTGCCCCTTCAGTCTCGCTCAATTGGAGGTCGTTAACGATCAGAAGAATTTCATAATAGAGAAATTCTTCGGACAACGTTTTGGAATAGGCTTCCAGATCCAGATTATCCAATTCCAAAAACGCAACTGTGATCAAATTTTCCTTATTGCATTTCATTGTAAGCTATACCTCTTAAAAAGCAGACTCTGTATTCATATGCACCATTCAACCGAACAACTCGTGAGAATCCCACAAACCTCTCGCTCCATGCACTAATCCCCAAGGCTCAGAGCGCAACGAAACCACGGGCGGTCGCTTTGCAAAAAACAACCCCACGTATCCTTTTCAATCCTATTAAAAATGGAAAGATTACCAGACCATCTGCAAACAGGCAATACATATTAATCATTACGCTTTTCCCTGCCGCGATTTCTCCGCAATTTGACTTTTCTTCTCTTTTGGCTATGTTGTCGTGTACGCTAACGACTTGACTCCTCAGTTTACTTCTGTCGCATCGACCTCATCAACACCGAAATTTCAATCGGCTTCCGGTGTATAAATGAATACTATCTTGTGCAGAGTGCCACGAGGGGGCTCCGCTTAATGACTCGCAAAGAGGAGAGAGAGCATTGAAAGACGCCAAAGACCTCATGATCAAGACCGCCAAGCTGACGCTGGATGAGACAACCCATGAACTGCCCATCATTGTCGGCACAGAGAACGAATATGCCATAGACATCACCAGCTTACGAAAAGATACCGGTTACATCACCTATGATCCGGGTTTCGGGAACACAGGTGCCTGTATTAGTGACATCACATTTGTGGACGGAGAAAGGGGCATTTTGCGTTATCGGGGATATCCCATTGAAGAGTTGGCTATGCATGGCTCATTTATTGAGACCGCCTATCTCTTGATTTTCGGCGAACTGCCCACACGGTCCCAGCGGCAGAAATTTCGCGAACACCTCAGTGAACAGGAATTATTGCACGAAGGACTTCGTCACCACTTCAACGGATTTCCGTCCAACGGTCACCCCATGGCGATCTTGTCTGCCGTCATCAATTCTCTTGGCTGTTATCACCCTGATCTACTGGAAATCAACACGCCTAAAGAATTTTTCCGGGCCGCAGCCAAGATCATCTCCAAAGTGCGAACCATCGCAGCATGGTCCTACCGCAAGGCACAGGGGCTACCTTTCATATATCCAGACCCCAAACTTTCCTACTGCCGAAACTTTTTACACATGATGCATTCCATTCCGCACAAACCGTTTGAGCCGACCGATGCACAGGTCCGTGCCCTCTCCCTGTTCTTCCTTCTCCACGCTGATCACGAACAAAATTGCTCGTGCTCTACGGTTCGTATGGTGCAGTCCACGCAGGCCAACCTGTTTGCTTCGGTCTCTGCCGGAATCTGCGCTCTCTGGGGCCGACTTCACGGCGGTGCCAATGCCGGTGTCGTCCAAATGCTCAAGGAAATCCGTGATGGCGAGCAGACTATCTCCAGCTACATCGAAAAGGTGAAGAACAAGGAATGTCGCCTTATGGGCTTCGGACACCGGATATACAAGTCCTTTGATCCCCGTGCCAAGATACTGCGCAACGCCGCGCACGACATGCTGGATTCCACCGGCAACAGCGATCCGCTACTGGACATTGCCCTTGAATTGGCGGAAATCGCACTCAATGATGCCTACTTCACCGAACGCAAGCTCTACCCCAATGTGGATTTCTATTCAGGAATCATCCTGCGGGCTCTCGGCATCCCCGTGAACATGTTCCCGGTCATGTTTGCCATTGGTCGCATGCCCGGCTGGATCGCCCACTGGAATGAAGCCCATACCGACAGCAACACCCGGATTTATCGTCCGCGTCAGATATACACTGGCAACAAGGCACGTCACTATGTACCGGAGAATATGCGCCAAAAGGACTAAGCCCGAACATTGCATGAGAAACAGGGGCTTCTTCATAGGGACGTTTCTTTACCTTGATGGGAATCGGCGATAATCTAACCGGATTCAAAATGGAATAGTGCGGAGAGTCGTATGACGTCGAGATTCAACAAAGTGGCCTATGTGGCATCCCAATCAAAAAAAGCACAAGAAGCACTTGCCGCTCTTTCCAGGCGATATGCCCCTGTCCCTGTTGCCGATGCCGATATCATCGTGACTCTCGGTGGAGACGGTTTTCTTCTTTCTGTCATGCACGAGTATCACCACACCGGGCTTCCCATTTACGGTATGAATAGGGGAACTGTCGGATTTTTGCTCAATACATACAGCGAAGACGCATTGTTTGAGCGACTGCACAACGCACACGCCGTTGTCCTGAATCCATTGTTCATGACAGCAACGACCATTTCAGGGCATCAGCTTACCGCCCTTGCATTCAACGAAGTGGCTTTGCTTCGTTATTCACAGCAGTCCGCGCACATCAGAGTACTGATTAACGGCAAGGAACGACTCAACAATCTCATCTGTGACGGCATCATGGTCGCCACCCCGGCCGGTTCCACGGCCTACAATCTGTCCGCCCGCGGCCCCATTATTCCGGTAGGATCCAATGTGCTCGCCCTGACCCCGGTCTCTCCCTTCCGACCACGACGGTGGAACGGTGCACTTCTGCCCCATTGTGCCAATGTGGAGTTTGAGATTCTTCATCCAGAAAAAAGACCTGTCGGTGCCTCAGCCGACTCGTTTGAGGTCCGTGACGTTACCCGCGTGACCATCACCGAGGACCACTCTCAATCAACCACTATCCTTTTCGACCCGGATCGTTGCCTTGAAGAACGAATCTTCAGTGAGCAATTTGTGAACTGACCAGGATATTTCATCAGCATAAACATTTGAACAAAACATCAATACGGAAAAAAGCAATTATGCCGCCTATCAATACATCCATATTTGAACTCCTCAAGGTCGGCCCTGGACCATCCAGTTCCCACACTATAGGCCCGATGAAAGCGGGATATGATTTCATGGAGCGCATACGGGAACTCTCCAAAGACACGCGTATGGCTGGCGACAATCTTGAAATCCGCCTGTTCGGCTCTCTTTCTGCCACAGGAGAAGGGCATGGCACGCCGCGCGCCATCATGTCCGGCCTGCTTGGTTTTTTGCCTGACTCCTGCCAACCGGACGTTCTGGAGCAATTCACGGAGAAAGAAGCTGTATTCGAGCTGGACATTGACGGGAAAGCAATCTCATTTCACCCCTCCGATATCATCATGGATGCCGTCCAACATGAGTATCCCCACTCCAACACCATGATCTTTCGATTCAAGCGGAGGGACACCATCCTTCTTGAGCGCATGTATTTTTCCGTAGGAGGCGGCTTCCTCCGCTGGCAGGGGTACGAAGAGCCCCAAAGGGGCGAACCGCAATATCCCTATAACACCATGGCCCAATTAAAAGAGCACCTGCGCACTCACTCCTTGCGCCTTCATGAACTCATCCTTGCCAATGAAAAATCCATTACAGGGATGACCGAAAAGGACGTGTATGAGGGGCTTGACCATATCTGTCATATAATGGAGCGAGCCGTTGAACTCGGAATCCAAACCACAGGCACGCTCCCCGGCCCCATCGGACTGCAACGCAAGGCGGCCGTCATGTACGAAAAGGCCAAAAAAGAATCTTTTCAAGGACCGGGTTTTCTCAAAGCCATCAATGCCTATGCTCTGGCCGCATCCGAAGAAAATGCATCAGGGCATTGCGTCGTCACCGCTCCCACATGCGGAGCTGCCGGAGTCATTCCTGCCATACTCTTTATGATGAAACACCATATGGGCGCCTTACAAAAAGAGATTCGCCAGGGATTGCTCGCCGCCTGTGCCATTGGCTTTTTATGTAAGCACAACGCATCCATTTCCGGTGCAGAAGTAGGATGCCAGGGAGAGGTGGGCGTCGCTTCGGCCATGGCGGCTGCGTTCCTCGCCTATGCCAGAGGCTACCGATTTCAGGTAACGGAAAACGCTGCCGAGATATCCATGGAGCACCATCTCGGACTGACCTGCGACCCGGTTGGCGGCTATGTACAAATTCCGTGTATCGAACGAAACGCCATGGGGGCCGTCAAGGCGTACAATGCATATATTATCGCTTCCACCCTGGATGAATCCTACCAAAAAGTCAATCTGGACAAAGCCATTGAAGCAATGGCCCAAACAGGTAAGGATATGTCACGAAAATACAAAGAGACATCCCTTGCCGGTCTCGCTCAATCCGTAACCGAGTGTTAACCAAATCAACTCATTATATATACTTACTCTTTTTAAAAAATAAAAACCGTCAACAAGACAAAAAAGACTTCAAACACACTTGCATAATCCTGAATTTTGATTGCTGAAAATATAATCTTTTGCTAGAGAATTTATTGGTCATTGAGACTAATTTCGTCTTGTTTGGAGTTATTTGTGATATCTTTTAAAAATGTCAATAAATGGTATGGGGATTTTCATGTCCTCAACAACATCAATCTTAACATCCAGAAAGGAGAGGTCGTGGTTATCTGCGGTCCTTCCGGGTCCGGCAAATCCACGCTCATCCGATGTATCAACCGCCTTGAACCCATTCAGGAGGGTGACATTGTCGTTGACGGCATGAATGTGTCCGATCCCCGGACCAACATGACCATGCTCCGGGCCGAAGTGGGGTTTGTTTTTCAACAGTTCAACCTCTATCCGCACATGACCGTGCTGGACAATATTATCCTTGCCCCGACCATGGTCCGACATCAAGTCAAGGGTGAGGCGACGTCACTGGCCATGGATTTGCTCAAAAAGGTTGATATCCCTGACAAGGCTGGTGCGTATCCTTCACAATTGTCCGGAGGGCAGCAACAGCGGGTCGCCATTGCCCGCGGTTTGGCCATGCAACCCAAGATTATGCTTTTCGATGAGCCGACATCGGCGTTGGATCCCGAAATGATCAATGAAGTTCTGGATGTCATGAAATCGCTGGCCAGGGAAGGCATGACCATGATCTGCGTTACCCATGAAATGGGTTTTGCCCGCGAAGTCGCAGACCGAGTCATATTTATGGACGGCGGCAATCTCATTGAAGAGAACACGCCCGAAGAATTTTTTAACAACCCGCAAAACGAGCGTACGATAGATTTTCTCAGCAAGATTCTCAGTCATTAATACTAGCATGGCTACCCGATGAACATAGTGTACAGCGGGTTTTTACGTATCCGAACTCAACTATTCAAGGAGAGATAAATGCGAGTTCTCAAAATTACCGTTCTGGCTGCTCTTTTGGTAATGGCCGCATCTGTTGCCTTTGCAGGCCCCACTTATGACCGCGTAATGTCTACCAAGGTACTCAAGGTCGGTCTGTCCAATCAGGGTATCCCTTTCGGCTTCATTAACAACAAGAATGAATGGGTCGGTTTCGATGTAGACATAGCTACCGAAATTGCCAAGCGTCTTGGTTGCAAACTGGAAAAAACCGTTGTCAACAATAATACTCGTGTCTCCTTCGTCCAGACCAACCCACCCAAAGTTGACATGGTTTTGGCCAACATGACACACAAGCGCCTCCGCGATCAAAAGATTGACTTCTCCATCACATATTTCTTTGATGGTCAAAAGTTCTTGGCCCGCAAGGGTAAAATCAAAAGTGCCGCAGACCTCGTCAACGCAAAAGTCGGCTCCATGCAGGGCACCACTTCCATTGTCAATGCGACAGCATACCTCAAAAAACTGGGGAATCCCAACCCCAAAGTCATCGGTTACGATGGGGAAGTCGCCATGTTTGAAGCCCTTCGTTCCGGTCGCGTTCAGGCCATATCCACGGACTCCACCCTTCTCCTTGGCTATGCTGCCAAGGTTCCCGGTCAATTTGAATTGGTTGGTGAGTTCATTTCCGACGAGCCATATGGTGTCGGTCTGCCGCAAAATGATTCCGCATGGCGTGACCTTATCAACTTCACTTTGCAGGATATATGGAAAGACGGCACATATATGACCATTTACAATAAGTGGTTCGGTCCCAACTCCGCATATCCGTTCCCCATGACCGAAAAAATCGAGATGTGGCCGTAATCCCCCCACGTCAACAATCAGGCCCCGGAGCCAGCCCGCTCCGGGGTCTTTGCATCCTCTATTCCTATGCTGAAAAGATATTTTGAAAAACCATGGGTCCAGAATCTGACGCTGGTGGCACTGATCGGTCTGCTTGCCTTTTATTTCGCGTTTGTTTTTGAATTCAAATACGATTTCAACTGGACAGTATTCACAACGGAAGGCAAATACGGGCACATGGGGCATCTCATGCTCAACGGCCTGAATACGACCATTACCATCACACTCTACTCTGCCGCCATCGCGTTGGCCTTGGGAACGATCTTCGGACTGGCCCGACTCTCCAGCTTCAAACCGTTATACTGGCTTGCGGCTGCGTATGTTGAACTTTTCCGCAACACGCCGCTTCTTGTGCAACTCTTTTTTTGGTATTTTGCCCTACCCTATGCTTTCCCGGAAGAGATTCGTTTCCAGCTTTTTGAAATAAATTTTGAGTTCTGGGTGGCAACAATTGGCTGCGGTATCTTCACCGGCGCATTTATGACAGAAATTATTCGTGCAGGTATTCAGTCTGTTCCCAAGGGATTATTGGAAGCGTCCTATTCGTCTGGACTGAATTTCACCCAAACGCTACGCAAGATCATTTTGCCCCTTTCTTTTAGAGAAATCATTCCCCCGCTGGGTAGCGAATTTCTGAACAACATGAAAAATACGTCCCTTGCCATGACCATCGGCGTCGCCGAAGTCTGTTGGTCCATGCAGGAAGTACTTTCCCTCACCTACCATACTTTTGAGTCCCTGATTGCGGCGACTCTCATCTATCTGTGTTTGTCCCTGACCATTGCCGGGATTCTAAATCTGATAAACATCAAGCTGAAAATCCTCCCAAGAGGCCATGAACCACTAGCCCGTAACATTGCCGACATCCTGTTTTACCCCATTGAATTACTCGGCCAGGCCATGGAGTATATATTCTGGTATTTCCGCAAAGTACCCGATTCCTCGAAAACCGTATCCCCCTTTCGCCGACTGCTTTCCGTTTCTATCAAAACTCTTATTCGTGGTTCCAAAATTCTTTTTGTGGCACTGCTGATTCTCCTTGTATACAAAGTCGGCATGGCCATCGTCCATTTCAATTTTGAAGTGATTTGGAACAACCTCTACGCCTTGCTGTTCTGGCGATTTCCCAACGGCGATGAAACAGAATTCTTTATGGGGCTTGGCGGCTTGACCAGCTCCCTCCTCATGGCGATCACATCCATTTTCGGGAGCTTTATCATCGGTCTTATCGTCGGCATGGGGCGCACTGCACGCAACCGTGCCATCAAAATCCCCTGTACTATGTATATTGAATTTGTCCGCGCCATACCGCTCATTTTGGTTATTTTCTGGTTTTACACCGTAGTGCTGGACATCATACTGAAAATCGAGTTGCACGCTTTCTGGGCCGCAACCATTGCCATGACCTTTTTTTTCGGTGCCTACATTGCCGAAACGGTTCGGGGCGGCATTGAGAACATTCCCGCCGGACAGGTGGAAGCGGCCAAGGCATCCGGGTTAAGCTATTTCCAGACCATGCGCAAAATCATTTTACCGCAAGCACTCAAACAGATGCTACCCGCCCTTGTGGGTATGTTTATCGCGGCATTTAAAGACACCTCCCTGGCCTATATTATCGGTGTTATGGAATTGACCCGAGCCGCGTATGCCGTGAACAACCGAATAATGATACACCCTTTTGAAATCTATACGACTATCGCGGTTCTTTATTTCCTGTTCAGCTACTGCATGTCACTGTACGCAAAACGACTGGAAAAGAAGCTCAGCCCAGAAAATGTCCGAATAGAAATGTAGCGTACTGCCGTAAAAGAATCAGGGCCGAAGACATAGGTGATGGGCTTTTGAAACAACACACCCAGAGTTGTGTGCGTAAAATCCCATGCGTCCTCCTCTCACTCGACACCGTGAGGCTTGCAAGAGTGGTGCAGCTGCAAGGCCCCAGCCCTCTTCCCGACCACGTAAATCCCATGCGCCTTCCTTCTTCCCGACCCCGTGAAGTTCTATGCGTCCTCCTCGCCCCCGACACCGTGCGGCATGCGAGAGTGGTGCAGCTGCAAGACGCCGGCCCTGTTTTAACCGCAGGCGTAGCAGCGCTACGTTGAGGATTAAAACAGGTCCGGCAACGCAGCAGATGTGCCGCTATCGCAAGCCGGCGCGC